>Ga0247611_10000252_pt1 | contig 111977 bp, 147 predicted proteins | sample 177DNAGHGhighgp2_FD_192422 | JGI IMG/M metagenome (GOLD analysis project Ga0247611, IMG submission 192422) | Sheep rumen microbial communities from Palmerston North, Manawatu-Wanganui, New Zealand - 1770 DNA GHGhigh gp2 | ecosystem: Host-associated > Mammals > Digestive system > Stomach >... | reverse complement strand
TAAGACTAGAAACGGATTTTAAATTATATGGACCGAGTGAAACGAGGGACATTTTTAGAAAATTGAAAGGAAGTCTTAGAAAGTGAGTGGAATTCTGTGAGCGAAGCGAATAGAATGAAACGAACCTCAAAGCAAAGAATAGAAGTGAAGCTGAATGAAATGAAGTGTAGCGTAAGCGAAACGTAATGGAATGAAAGCGTAACGTTGAGGTTTTCTGAGCAAAGCGAAGTAAAACCGAATAGAATGGGAATAGAAATGAAGTGTAGTGAAGTCGTAACGAAGTGAAGACGAAACGGAACGAAATGATAAAGGTACTGAAAGAAATGTAGTGAAGACGGAATGAAATGAAGTCGAAACGGAATGAATTGAAGTGATTGAAGTGGAGTTTGAAATGTAGCGAAGCGGAATGAAAACGTAACGAGATCTGAAGTGTAATGAAAGAAGACTGAACGAAACGCAGTGAAGTGAAGGATGAATTGAATGAAACGATAACTAAAGATGAAGAATAGAAAGATAATATATAATAACGGAGCGAGCAAAGCGAGCGAAGGATTTAAACGAAATGAGCGAAGCGAATGAGGTGGTTTTAAATAAAGAAAGAACGAAATGAGCGCAAGCGAATGAAGTGATAAAAGAAAAGAACTCCCTCGCCTTCGGCTCGGTCGCATTTAAATAAAAAAAGAAAAAGAATTAATTTAAACGGAGCGGAACGAAGTGGAGCGATTTATTATATTTACCTCTTATCTTTCTATTCATCTTTTATTCTATTTTGCCGAACGAAGCGGAGTGAAACGGAGCGAAGTGAGGGGTTTTTTAAAAGAAAGATTTATTTAGAGATTCGATGATTGTACCTGCGGTCCAACCATCAATCATCCTTACGGATTTTACTAAGAGGATTTTATTAAAAGAGGCTCCACCTACGGTGGAGATATTATTAAATATATTTCCGTCATCTTTTTAAAGGAAATTTCCCTTATAGAAGGGTGCTCCAAAGTTTTGCCCAAAAAATGACAGCGACCACTTTTTTTTGAAAAATTGCGATGAATTCCTTATATATGTGAGAGGAAATGCTATGCATTTTCTCCTTTGTTTTAAGTGGATTCAGCATTAAAGCTGATTAATTTTTAAAAAGAAGTGGATTATGAAAAAAGAAGTTATTATTGTACCAAAAGGAATTAGATTCATTAGTGAATGGAAAGAACTTGAAGATCAATTACCAGAAGGAATTCATTATATTATGAACAAGACTATAACTGGTTGTGGATATACTGAATACTGTATTACTAATGATAAACCTGTTATAATTTGTTCCCCAAGAAAGGTACTCCTAGAAAACAAATCAGATCAACATTCATCGGAGGAGAATGTCCTTTACCTTAGAGATGAATATTCAACTTTTCAACCTTTTGATAAAGATATTTCAAAAGATGATAAATCCTTAGTAAAAACGAAGGTAGAAACAGAAGAAGAGATAACGAAATCCAAGTTATATTCAGAGGAAGTCAGACAAAAGATAATACATCATAGAACAATGTGTGCTATTAAAGGACTTCCGTGTAAATATCTAGTAACTTATGATTCTTTTAGGCGAATTAGAGAAGCCTTAGGGGAAACTATTCTAGATACGTTTACTGTTGTGGTGGATGAATTCCAGTCGATGTTTACAGATGCACGATTCAAGTCAGACACCGAAAACACCTTCTTAAATAATCTTCAGAAAGTCAAGAATGTAGTTTATCTTTCTGCCACTCCTATGATGGACAAATATCTTGAAGAACTAGACGAATTTAAAGATCTACCTTATTATGAACTTGATTGGTCTACAGAAGATCCAAGTCGTGTTGTTACTCCCTACCTCAAGACCAAATTATGTACAAGAGGAATTGTAGAAGAGGTTAGGAGAATAGTAGAGGAATATAGGTCTGGAGATTTTGAGAAGATTACGAGAAAAGGAGATGATGGATTATTTGAGATAGTTTACAGTAAAGAAGCCGTTATTTATGTCAACTCGATAAAAAACATAACAGAGATAATAAAGAAGTGTGAATTAAAGCCCGAGGAAGTGAATATCTTGTGTTCTGATGATGAAAGGAATGAAAAGAAGATAAGAGATGCATTCAGAACGGTAGACAAGACGCTTCCAAGGTCTCAAAAATATATAGGTAAAGTTCCGAAACAAGGAGAGACTCATAAGATGTTCACTCTATGTACCAGAACCGTTTATTTGGGGGCTGACTTTTACTCTACAAGTGCCAGATCTTTTATATTCTCTGATGCTAATATTGACTGTCTTTCTGTGGATATTACTCTAGACCTACCACAGATACTCGGCCGACAGAGATTAAATGAAAACCCCTGGAAGAACAGAGCAGAACTTTACTATAAGCTTAATACTAAGGAATTATCAGAAGAAGATTTTAATAATTACTTAGAAATAAAAAAGAAAAAGACGGAAAGTTTATTAAATGCATATAATACAGTAGATAGTTCAGATAAGCACAATTTAGCTGAAGCATATCAAAAAATAGCTCATATGGAAAAATACAAAGGAAATTTTGTAGCTGTAGATGAGCATGCCGGATCCGACTTAGTTCCTATCTTTAATAAGCTTGTGATGATAGCCGAGATGAGAGCTTTTGAAATCCAGCAAACCGATTATAAAGATAGATTTTCTGTATTCAATTCCCTAGCTGAAGCCGGACATGAGGTTTTTGATGTTAATGCTGTCTTAGATACTATTTACGGTATTCAGAAGCTATCAGATAGGTATAGATATCTTTGCTCACTTGATCCAGAAACAGTTAAATTATGCCTACCTCAATTACCAGAATCTTTCACTAATTATTATGTTGTTCTAGGTCCCACAAGAATGAAAGCACTAGGATTTAATGCAACAGATATGAGAAAGGAGTACGAAGGAATAATAGGTAATCAGAATATAGATATAGGATCAAAAATATATGAATCGTTTAGAATTGGAGAAAAATATACAAAAACATATATAAAGAATAAATTAGGAACATTATATTCTGAGGTTGGATATAAAAAGACTCCAAAAGCTGTCGATTTAAGTGATTATTTTATATTAAATACATGTAGAATAAATAATGAAGAAACCGGGAAACGAGATGCAGGTTATTTAATTGTATCTAAAAAAGAATAATACGTATGATATATTTAATATTAAGTCCAAGTTTTGTAGATAAAGACGATATAAGTAAAGGATATAAATCAATTTTAAAGATTGGATATACAGGAGAGGAATCTAGAAAAAGTAGATTTGATTGTTACATTACAGAAAACCCATCATCAAAAGTATTATATTTAATTGAGGGTGGAGATCTAATAGATGAGAGAAACTTACATATCTATTTCAAAGACCTAAGAGAAGTAGGTTTTGGAAAAGAGTGGTTTAAGTATGATCAGAGAATATTAGACTTTTTTGAAACACATAAAACAAAAGAGTCATTACAAGAAATAATAGTTAAACCGTATTATTCTAGAAGAGAAATAAGGGAGATTGGTAAATTAAAATCAAATATAGAGGTTAGTATAAAGGTAAACTACTTAACCAATAAAATAATATCCAAAAATCATTTAAAAACACTAGGGAAATTTGAAATTATAGACGATGAGTTATTTAAATCTATTTCAAAGTCTCTATATAATAACTATAACAAAAACCTAGAAGAGTATATTGAAAAAGAGTATGGGTTAATAATTGATTTTAGTATAGAAGATAATATATTAGAAGCGACTAAAGAAATATTAAGTAAACAAAAACTTAAAGAAAGATATGAAAGTCTTTGTTCCTTAGGCTTAGATACTATAAAAGCCAGTCTAATGTATCTTCCTTCCTACTTTATTAATTTCTGTACTGTTTTAGGACCAGAAAAAATGAAAGCCCTTAGTTTTAATTCCACTGATATGAAGAAAGAATATGAAGGGATAATAGGGAATCAAGGAATAGATATAGGAAAAGAGATACAAAATGAGTTTAAGATTGGCGAAAGAGTATCAAAAAACTTAGCCAAAAAGAGATTAAAAGCCCTATATGAAAAGGTAGGTTATAAGAAAACACCCAAAGCAGTAGACTTAGGAGAATATTTCACTATTAAAACTGTTGATATAAGAAATATAGATACTGGAAAAAGAGATAAAGGATATGAAATACTAGAAAAGAAAATAATATAGAGAGGGAGAGTTTGAGATTTTTATATAATTTCAAACTTTCTTTTTCGTTTAATACATAAGAGAGAGATGTTAAAATATTTATTATCATCTGGGAAAGCTACTGATAAATTTGAGGAGTACATAATAGATGAGTTTAAATTGTACTTAAAGATTTATCCAGGAGACATACCAGGGATTTCCAAGTTAGGTTTTGATTTTAACTTAGGAGACACTAGGAAAGCAGATATACCCAGTTTTGTATCTAGTAAGTTATCGGAGCTAGTACAGAAGTTAAATGAGAGGTATAATGGAGGTGTAAATATTAGTTTAGACTCCATAGAAATAATAGATGAGACACTAGCGAAAGTAGTAATAACGGTCAATAATAGAGCGACTGATACTATAGAAATTAATTTATATGACGAATGAGAACGTTACAAGATTATAAAAACATATACAGAGAGATAGCGACGAACTTAAATTTGCAGGGAGATAGTGTAGAAATGATAATCCAGCTTTTAAGTTATGCGTCTTATATAGAGGAGAATGAGAATATAGTTTACTCTCAGGAATCGTCTCTCGAACGTGCATCTTTAATTAATTCAAAGATTCAATTATGTGTTAATGAGATGTATTCAGTTTATAGGGGTCAATGTCCTCGAGTATTAATAAACATACGTCCCCAGAAGTATTTTAATTTTCAGCCTTTTGATGAGATAGTAAGTAGTAATAATTTCAGGATTTACTATCTTGGTTGGGTTGAGCCTGGATCTGGAAAAATTTTAACAGAGAGTACGGGGGAGGGTGTAGTATCATTAAACCTAGGATCAAATGACTACGATTATCATTATGGTAGTAAAGTTGTTAATCCTGCTGATGATGAGGAATTGACTGTAATAGGTCTCTTAGCTCCTGGTACTATATCTATGACGTGGACTTTAGACAATGACAATCTTTATTATGTTGATTGTACAGAGAATAACCTAAGTAATGATATGTATGCGTCCAAGAACAACAATATGGAAGCTATAGAAGTTACCAGAGAGTTTGCAAAGCATGTTCTAGATGGTGCTTTATTTGATCTTACCTTACCTTCATTTGGATCTAGGCTTTATACAGGGAAGATGGATCCTAGTACTGTAATTAATGCCACTTATTTCAAATATTCTCAGATGTCCAGTTATAATACGTCCGAGTTAAAGAAGATAAATATAAGGGGATCCGAGTTAGTAGAGTTTGAAGATAATAAGTGGAATGGAATAGATGAGTTTATTCCTGGTGTTGTGTTTTTAAATGAGACGAAATCGGATGACTTAAACACGATACATTACAAAGCATACAGAGATAGGTTTGTAAATACTATAATAAGGTCAAATTCAGATATAGGGGAGTTATTGCGGGAGGAGTATCCAGAAAAGGTATTAGCGACCAGTTATAAGTTTGATTTTAGTACGCCTGAAGAGTATGATATTATTATTTATTACATACCCCAAGAAGAGAATAATGAGCTTACTGAAGATGAGATAAATGAGTTCAGAAATACTAGGGGAGCTTATTATGTAACGAAGAAGATATGGCCTATAAAGGGAACGAAGATAAGGGCGTTATTTAATATAGACCTTGAACTATATAAAAATTCTGATACCATAGCCTTAGATGTTGTGAATATAATATCGACGTATGGAAATAAGTTTGACATCGATATAAGGGGTGAGATTAATACGATAAGGTCATTAATTTCGAAGATATCAGAAGTAAAAGAGGTAAGTAAATTAGATGTCACGTATATAAATCCTCAGAGTGGTGAATTAATTTCTACTCTTGATAATGTTAATTTAGAGGGTGTATATTTTGACATTGATTACGACATAAATACAACAGTTACGACAAAATCATGAAAATATATATTCCACAGTACTTAAGAGATATACCCGTATTATCTCAATTATCCAGTATGTATGAAATTTTTGCTAATTTATACAAAGGGGGAAATGAATCGAGTTTTAGTGCATATCGGGAGTCATTAAAGAGAGATCCCGTAAAGTATTTTGTTAATATGTGTTTATCTGACAACTTAAGTAGCGGGAATATAAGTGAAGAGACATATATAAACATCGTAAACTACATAACCCATCTTTTCTATTGTGTAAAGGGGACTAGGAAAGTATTTGATTATATGCATGAGTTCTTAGATGATTTTTTACATTTAATAGAGTTAGAGCCGGGTAGATATGGACGTTATGATGGTAGGCATATAGAAGTTCGGTTTAATAATTTGGTTGTTACAGATGGGGAGTTATTTTATACTTCACTAATTAAATTCTTTGATGCTCTTCTTGTGTTTGAGGATATAAAGACGAACATAGAGATAGAGATGGAGATAAAAGATGAGATAGCCAATTTTATAGTAGCCGGATTAGTATGTTACAAGAAATTTAATATAGAGGAGGAAGATATAAATGAAGTTAGTAATTAATAGCACAGATCTTTCGACGATAAGTACAGCTGTTTATTTTCCGAAGGGTCAAGATAGTAAATTTCTTCCTTCGTGGTCATATACAGCTGAGATTCCCGTCGACTATGATAAAGGTGAGTCGGTAGAGATGCAGACAGACCTAGGAAACCCATACGAACTAGAGCAAATAGAGGGTATAGATAGTGAGATTAGTTTTACTTCGACATGGAGGGGTTTAGAGTATGGTATAGAAGTTAGTAATACAGGGCGGGAGATTGTATATTTAAGAGATCCAAGAATAGTAGGCAGGGATTTAAAATGTGGAGGGAGAATAGAGACGAACACAGTATCAGACCTTTATGCTTTTATAGAGTCAGAGAGTTTAAATCCGCCTACACCAATAATAAGCTTAGAGAATTTCATAGAGTCGCCCATAGAATTAATAGAAACCTGGGATGATGACGTATATTATTCAGAGGGTACACTAGTTTATCATAATGGGGCTATATGGAAGAAAATAGGTAATGAAGATAATGATTCAGAGCCGGCCGAGGGATCGAATAATTGGGAAGTATACATAAAAGAGAATTACAGATACGATTATTCGGGTTCTAGTTTTAAAATAGAGAGAATAGAAAAAGAAGGAGGTAGTTATTTTTATTGGTTGCCTTTAGATATGGGTAGTTTTGTATTTCCTTCTTATCTTTATTACAAAACAGAAGAAAACGAGTACTATATTTATTCTAGTTTTTCAGAATCTCGACTAGTTTTTGATGTCTACGATTACTTATATGCCAAATTCAAGAACCAGAACAAATACTACGGGATTGATAATGACAGGTATTATGCTTACTTAAATTCTCTCATATTTACCAGGATTTATTTAGACTGGACAGATACAGATGATCAAAGTGGGAATTATAAGAGCAATGAAATAAAGTATCATGGCTCACAGGAAAACTTAGTAAATATTCCAGGTTCTACAGTTCTTGATAATTTTGCGGAATATGATTTTAGTTTCTTAGTTTCAAAGTACCCGTTTAACAGAGACTTGAAGATACAGAGACTAGATGAAAGGTCCTATAAAGTAATATCAGGAGGGGAAACGAATTGGAGGGAGGATGATGAATGTGCTTGTTATAATTCAGAGTCGTTAAGTGCCCTAGAAAACGTATTATTCCCGACTGATTCAAAAAGCGAGAATGAAGATACTAGTTTTATAGAATTCAGAAATAGTTTTTTTGGATCGACACAGATAGGAGACAAAACACTATATCTTTTAAATGTGCCTGGAGATATAAGAAAAGTAGAGTTATATGATTCGGTGATTGTTGATGATAGAGTAGAAGATTATGATTACCGAGTTTTATATGATCAAGACTTAGAGAAAAAACCTAGCTTATCGATATACTTTGGTCCTGAATTTGAATGGGAACAAACAGAAGCGGGGAATTACATAGAAAACACAAAACCTGAAGAAAACGTAGAAGAGGTTAGTCAGAAAGTATATGTAAAATCCTTAGACGAAATAGATAGTGAGTGTAGTAAAGTAGTATGGATTATATTAACTGAAAACAATATAGGAGAAACAATTAATATATCTTATGGTCTTGTGGTAAGGGATAAAGTAATGCCGTTCAGAAATAAAAACGAATATACCCTTAGAAACGACGAATACTATGGAACAAAAGATAGTATGGGAGTTGTATCAGAAAAAGGAAAAATACTACTAGACGACAGATCAAACACTATCTTAAGCACGGAAAAAATAGACACGCACCCAATCTTAACAAAAAAACTGAGGAAATTTGGTTTGTCTTATTACCAGGCCGACCAAACTTATCAGCCAGGAGATAAAGTCAGATATAAAGGAAAGACTTGGAAAACGGCTGAATTAATTCCGGCCTATTCTCAAGACATAGATTGGGAAAGTTTAGATCTTGGTGGTGTTTCTCCTAGTTTTGATGATATAGAAGTGGTAAGAAAGGGATGGAGAACACTAGAATATGACGAACTAGTTTATCTATTACAACAAAGAGAGGCAAGTACAGTAGAAGGAGTTGACAATGCGAGATTTTTTAATTGTACTGTAAATGATGTAAAGGGCGTTATGATTCTTCCAGATGTATTTGAAGAGCCTGCCGGATTTATAATAGAACCGCCACTTATAAATAATCCAGGTGAGAGAGCAGAATTATTTAGTTTAGATGAATCCCAATTTAGCATATTTGAAAATCTTGGTTGTATATTTTTACCTGCAGCCGGATGGAAAAGATATGGACAAAGAGTTATGGATGTTGGTGATAGTGCTTGTTATTGGACTACTACAAATAATAATCAAGGAAGTTCTTTTGTATTTTGTTTATTCTCGAGTTTTCAGAATCACATAGGAGAGAAAAGTAGTGGTTTTTGTGTTCGTCCGGTTTCAGATAATAATGAGGATGGATTATTTAGTATAGGACAAGGAAGAAAATGTTTAATTGCTAAAGGAAATTTACAATACCACTGTTTAAATAGTACTTGGAGGTTTGCACCAACTCAATATTCTTACATAGGAGAAGATAATGTTAACGCCTCTCCTTCTTATAATGGTTGGATAGATTTATTTGGATATGGTACTTCAGGATGGGATAGTGAGTGTTTATCTTATCAACCATACTCTAATAATTCAGACCCAACTACTTACATAAATCAAAACCTCTTAGATGAATACGAGAACGCTGACTGGGGAGTATATGCAACTAAACTAGGATACTTACCTTCAGAAATAGATGAAAGTTATTATTATGAAACAGAAGACGGTAATGCATATACTTATAAAGATGGAACCTGGTATTCGTATTATCAGATAGATTCAGAACCGAGAGAAGATTCAGAGTATTGGGAAGAAGTCTATCCTATTTATTCTCCTTTCTGTATTTATAATTTAGGTGAGCGTGTTTTATATAATTCACAGGTTTGGGAGAGTTTATGTAAAGATAATATAGGGAACCAGCCTGATTATAGTAAGCAATGGATACCTGTTTCTTCCGCAGATAATTTTCATACAACCAGGATAAGTATTTTAGCCAATCCAAGTAATTCGGGTAGTATAATTCCTGGAGGTAATAATGTAGTAATAGGAAGAAATGTAAGGAGTATAGCGTTTAATATAAGGCCTTATTTAGGTTGGGCATTAGATACAGAAAATCCATGTTCTAGTGAATATGGTAATCCTTTAAGTGAGGGATTTTATGATATATATGACGATAATGTAGTAGTAGTAAGAAGTGGTGCATGGGAAGAGTTAGAGAGATCAAGGAAGCTAATCTTTAACTTTATAGGGCGTAATTTACTAATGAAGATACTTGTTATGTTTAGTGATTCGTTGAGACCAGAAGCATATACAGGAAGAATAGAGAAGTATGGAGAGACTATTTATATATCCGGTTCTTATAACAGTGATAATTATAGTATTTTACCAGTCGATTCAGAAGGAAATATAAGTTCATCTGTAATACCTGCTTTAAGAGATAATACCTTAAAGATGAAGATACAGGATTTATATGGAGATTCATTAGAGAAATGCAGACTAAGTAAAGTTGGTTATACTAGGAAGAATGAATATGGGGAGACTGTAACTGGTTTCTTAGATATTGAAGATGGTATAGCTCAAGACAATGTAAATTTCTCAGAGGTTACTTATACTTTTTATATAGAGAAAGTAGCTTTAAGAATAAATTGTGTTATAGGATTAGAAGAATTTGAGCTTGAAGATAATATGATAGAGTATAGTTTTGGTGATACGGGTTATTTCAGATTCTATCCAAGAGAAGAAATGGAAAATCAGAATATCAAAGTTTATATGTATCCTAGTGTAGAAGATGCTAATATTGAGGATCCACACTTAGCTTATGATAGTATTGTGATGCCTTCTAACTTAGGAGAAGAAACAGAATCAAAAAATACTATGGAACAAACTGAAAATGGATATTATTCTACATGCATAGCCAGAAAACTAAATCATCATTACTCTTTTGGTGATCAAGTTTATTACGAACTAGAATTTACGGACATACAAAAAGAAATAATAATAGATATAGAATATGAGACTCAACAATAAAAGTATACAAGGATTATTTTTATATTCTCCTACAGTTGAATATGAAAAAGGTGATTTTGTAGTTTCCGGAGATTGTATTTATATATGTACGGCGATAAAACCGACCAATACTATAAATTTCACAGTTTCAGGTAGAGATCCGAAATATGATACTGTAAATTTCAAAGTATACCCAGGAGATAAAATATCCACAGCACAGGAATACTATGACTATATAAATGATGTGTATGTTTGGCAATTTAGTTCGAACCTAAACGAGATACTAGAGAGGCTAAACATAAATCAGCTTAATAGGGACATAACAGTAATAAGTAATAGAGACAGTTTACCTAATCCTGATGATATACTGAATGATGAAAATACTAGTATAGAAGATAGGATATATAGAATAGAAGAAACACAGGAATATGCTTATCTCCCGTACAATGAAGACAAGTATATATCTGGGAATGTTTTAAATCAGGTATTACAAAATCTATTCTTTGGGATGTCTGAGAATGGTATTGTAACTGATCATGTTTACGCTAATGTAGATGAAGAGGGGAATCAAGTGCCTGAATATTCAATAGGTGGAACTCTTTTAAATACAGATACAGGGAACATCTTAGATTCCATAATGAGATCCCCCGACTTGAATAATGGTATGTTTACTATTGATAGATCTCTTTTACCTGATCTACAAAGTAATGATACACCGGTTTCAAATACAGTCTTACTTAAACAATACACATACTTAGATAAAGGTGTTTCTAATAATAACACGGTAAGAATTCAAGAAATTATAGATCCAGACTTAGGTTGTGTTTGTTATAGATATTCTTTAGGTTCAAAAAGAAATGATCAGGAGTATAGTTCAACGCAGACTTATGAAATAGGGGATATAATAAAAATAAGAGAGCAAAACAGTAATAGAGAAGTTACGTGGATTGCTAAAAATTCAGTTCCTTCAGGTATTAGTCCGTATGATGAAGGTGGAGAAGCTTACTGGAAATCATTTAAAGGCTCTTACGAATACACAGACATAGAAGATTGGAAGATAGATAATTCAACTAGTTATAATTTAGTTAGGCAGTTGAATAGAATAAAAAACTACTATGATCTGAAAGTAAGAGAATTAGAAGCAACAAGGGAACAATTAACGGGAACTTTTTGTAATAGAGAAGTTACAAACCTAGACCAGCAAGGAGATCAAACTATTATAACCCTAGTAGCCGGAGATAATGTTAGGATGCATAAAAGCTGGGAATATATAAACAGTGACGAAGACCAAGTATTAGAAGCTTTAGGTATAACAAATATTCTAGATGCTTGTACTTTGTTTTCTTCAGATTCCCAACTAAGTGCTATAAATCCTGAAGCTCTTGGTGTAAATCTAATAGTTAAAGTAGGTTTTTCAAATGATTACGTTTATAAGTATAGTATAAATGGATCTTCAAACTGGTTAACTGCTCAAAATGTAAATGAATTGAGAACTGCATTTGGATTAACAAACTCACAAAAGCTTTCAGATATCTTTTATGTAGAGAGTAGTAAATATAATGATCTCTTAGAAGTTTCACCAGATTTTCCTTTGACCGTTATTATAAAAGATGAAAATACTGGATTCTTAAGTATAGCAAAGTGGGTAGATAATTATGATACGAAATACGGAGGAACATTATTTGAAACCACTAATGTTGAAGACTTAGTTACTGATATTTACTATGAAGATCTAGTTTATAATAACAACAACTTAGGATGCGACCCTACAAATCCTCTTAATTTTGACTATATTAAAGAGATAGGTGGATATGTTGGTTTAGCCTCAAATGATCCCAGATTCCATATTCCAGCTCCTATGTTATATTGCACAGGAAGAACTAGAATACTTATAAAATCTGCTATCAATCTTCCTATTTTTAATAAATTTAATGATCTTATTCGAGATGGAGGTGGTGGATATTTTATTGAGGGTGCTGGTTCTGGAGCAGTAGATTGGACAAGTCACTCAATTAATAGCGGTATACCATATAATTTTGGAGATATTATAATAGATAGAGACACAAGAAAAAGATACATTGCCATAGATTCTAGCCGCCCTTCTTCAACTGAGGATTATGTAAACTCACCACATTGGATTAGCATTACTGAATTATTTGGTGAATGTCCTTTTAAAGCTTTCTATCGTAAAAATGAAGATAGGTACAACTCCTCTAAAACATATAACGTAGGAGATGTAGTTATTTATAATGATAAAGCATTTAGAGCACTAAGGACTACGACTAATAATATTCCGACTGATACTGCTTATTGGGAGAATCTTGGATACGACTATATAAATAATGTAGTAGATTTTGATATAGTGGATCATTTTACGAGACCATTTAGTCATAAGAATTCTATATGGAATACACTAGTATATGGACCAACCTCATTACAAAATAGTAATAATGACTATGATAATTATTATTCAAAATATAGTCTTGATAGAGAATTAATGGAAGGAGGAAAACTTAAGTATTCAACTAGAGAAACGTTTATGGAACCCCTTAGTTGGGACCTTACTGTATCTATTGATGATCCACATAATGGAGAAAGAGTAAAACTTGATTCATTGATTTGTAAATACTACAGATATGATGGAACTACTTGGCAAGATCATGTTTTTGATTATAGAAATCCTGGAGTAACTTATGGAGAAACTCAAATAATTACAAGTATTGATGATATAAGCAATCCAGCATTAGGGGATAAAGCTAAGATATCTCCTAAGTTTAATGATTTTACTACAATAGATATTTCTTCAGATAGAATAATAAATAATTCGAATGGTGTAAGAGGTTTCTTTGCTATTATATATTCTTGTATGGATGAATATAGTGCTTATTATGCTTATTTTGATCTAATAAATGAGAAAATATATTTAATGAGTTGCTATGACGAAAGAACTTTAGAACCTAGTGATAGAAACTTAGAGAATTTTTTAAGAAGCACATTTAGTATTATCTTAAACAGATCAGAAAATTCTATTAACTTAAGTTATTACGATACTTATAAAGAGGTTTTAGATAAAATAAATGGTTCAGGTCTTGATGATTATAGTTTAGGTGGAAATATAATAAGTGCTCTTAGAAGTAGTACTGAATATAATTCTAGTGATTTAATAGAAAATGAGAAAGTTTTATTTAGATTAGGATATAAAACACCAAGAAAAGAGGATTCGATTAACGAAGCTACGTATTGGTCTTGGACAGCCGGAAACCTATCTAGTACTATTAATCAAGTTAGTTTAAGCTCTGATGAAATAACGTCTATCTTAAATCAGGATACATATACAAATCTTGATAGAAGAAACGTTGGATTAACTACATTACAAGTTTCTGAGATAAGTAGTTCTATAATATATAAATTATATAAACTAGATGATACTACTGGATATAATAATTATGAGAGATTAAATAGTGTTGTATATTTTAATCAATTAAACCCTGACTTTAATTGGGTAAGATTTTCAGTAAGTCCTATTCATTCTGATTTAATTGATCAAAGTCGATTTATAAATGAAAAAATATACCCATGGAATGGAATATATGCTCTAGGAGATAAGGTATATTATAACAATAATATATGGAGGTGTACAGAAACACAGACATCTCCAGAAGAGCCTAGTTTATGTGCTTTATCTTGGGAAAAAGTAGACCAAAGAGTTCAAAAGCCTGGAGATATTTATAAAGAGCGGGATGTATTTTATATTTGGACTAATCATTTTATTGGATCTATGAATCTTTATCCCGAGCGTATACCGCAAGGAAGTTATGAATATCCATTATTAGTAGATGACATTACAGATCTCTTTGGATACTATAGAAATCACTTTAAGAGATTAGTGAGCGATGGAAATGGTTTTTATTTGAATGAGAATTTAAATAGAACCGGGGTATTTGAGCGTGTATTAAAAACTAATCCTATTGAAGAAATAGAAGACCGTAGAAGAAAGCAATTATTAAAACTTCTAGGTTATAGTTATTCTAATTATGTAGATGATGTAGACCAGATACTTTTAATTGATCGTATTTTAACCGTTTCAAGCGAGTATAAAAGTTTAGTTCTCGGTTCATTAATTCTTCAGGGAATTTCTTATGTGATTGTAAACGAAGAAGATGATTTATACAAGAAAATAGAAGGTGGCGTTGAAAGCTCTGTTAATGATAGTGATTTAGAAGATGATATAAAATTCATTAGGAAACTCACTTCTCAGGTAACAGTCAGTAATGGTCCTATAAATTTATTAACGCGTTTTTATACTCCGTTTTTAGTATATAGGTGGTATTACAACACTTCTTTTGATTCATCTATTTCCACAGACACCGACTTTAGATTAGGATACACTAATAATTCTCAAGTTATAGATGATCCTGATGTAGTTAATAATGGATGGATCTCAGGAACTGGATCTTTACTTCAACTCTTACTTAATAGATTGTCTGGAGATGATGAAACCGTTAAGCATAGTATATTAGAGTACATTGAAACTATAAATGCTAGTGAATTAATAGAAGGATTGCCCACACTACCTATTAGAGTTGTTTGTAAGATAATAGATAATATATACACCGAGGAACAAGAACATTACTATTTAAATGGAAATTTTTGGTTATGTACTAATAATTTCTCAGATATAAGTAATGGTGGATATAGTCCCTTGTCTTTAGAAATAGATGATCCTAATGAACTTCCTGATGCTTTTAGCTTAGGTAAAGTTTATAAGCAGATTGGTTCTTATTGGTGGTATGTCTATCAAAATCCAGGTTGGTTTGAAATAGTTCTAAATGATTCTGGTAAATTAAAAATACTACAAGGAAATACGGAAACTTGGAAACCGCCTACTTGGAGACCGAATGATGGTTATATTAGTGAGGAAGAAGCTTTATATAATTTACTTCATACTAATTACTATACTAACTCTCTTGGGGAAGCAAAAGGAATTATGTATGATGAGGATTATTCATATAAAATAGGTGATCTTGTTATATTTACTGAAGAGCCTGAATCTGGTAGGTATATTCAAAGAATGTGGAGATGTATAAATGATAATCTTGGTGAGCTTCCTGAAGAGGGTTCAAACTACTGGATGTTTTATGATGATCCTTTGTATCATACTTTCACTAGATTACCAAGTAGAGTAACCTTACAAACTCAATGTAATCCATCTACCATGCTTAGAGTTATAACAAAAGTTGGAATTAATAATACCTATGATTATTTCTTAGCTTTGAATACAGACTCTAGTGATTTTAGGACTTCTTGTGTAGCAACAATATTAGTTCAAACTGACAATTATATATCTGGGAATAATGATCCAATTAAGAGAACTTACACTCTTACATTAGATCTTAATGAAACCGGAACCTATTATATAACAAGTGGACTAACTTTAACTGTTGAAGCTGGGTTGGGTGAATTAGAAGACTCGACCAGAATTTTAACTTTAAATGATCCTAGTTATATAATAAAGAATATTTATTATAGATATAAGATATGAAAAACATAACTTTAATTTCTCCTGGTAATGAGGAAAATTCTGAACTGTTACATATAGATGGTTTAGAAAATCCAATATTATCTTACAATGACGGTAATGAATCTATAAGTGTTTCTGAGGGTTCTTCAAGGTTTCGTCCTATACATTGTTCAGAGTTGGAATTAAAATTAAAAAATAGAGGATATGATTTAATAGGGACCAAATTCATAAAAAGGGATGGGTCTGGTCCCTCATCCTCGCTTTCTGAACAACTTTGGTATAATTTAAGTAAGAATCTAATTAGGGATAATACAATTCCAGAAATACAGACTAGTGATGTGAGTCAGGGTAGTTTTTTAGTTAAAGACCCAAACTCAGATCCAAACACAGTACTCCAAGATATTCAAAACGAGTATAATACATTATTCGGAGAAACCATGAACAATAATAGTGAAATAAATTTTTATAGTTCTTCTATGAATTCCATCAACTTAATTGAGGACCTTGTAGAACTAGATCTAATACATCTCGGATCTGATACTTATACTAATGTTTTGAATATAGCTAGTATAGTTTATTGTAATTCAAAGCCAGGTATTTCAGGAGTATTCGATTTAACTATTGAATATTCACGAGAGGGTCATATTTATGTGCGAGATCTAGTTTTTCCTGCTTTTCAATATAATGAGAATAACGAATTAGTAATAGAAAACTATATAACAGAATTAAACGACGAGATTCAAGTAGAATACATAGATAAAACTATTCGAGTTAATCCTATGAATTCTGAGATTGATGAATGTATAATAAGTAGATGCATGATAACTTATGGCAACGTCTAGAAACACTGAACTAGGTTATAGGACTTCAGTAATAGGAACTGTGAAGCCTATAAATGATTGTAACAGAATATTTGTTTACAATGATGGGATATTTAATAGTAATAGTGCCTATAGTGAGCCTAACATCTATAACTTAGGAGAGGTGTATACTTTTATAAGAAGTAATAATGAAATTGGAGAAGTACTAACAAAAAGTGATGGAGCTTTTACATATAGACATGATGAAACTACTCATACTGGTTTTAATGTCATAATCTACTTATCTAATTCAAATGGACAGCCTATAGGATTTACTAAGTTTGTTAGAGTTCAAGGAAAAGATAGAGACATTAAATTAAAAATATCCTTACAAACAACTTTAGAATATGGTACTGAAATTATAGTAGAATCTAGTTTAAAAGAACTTAGAATTTCAGACAAACTTACTGACGAAACTGGAGATAACTTATGGAATTTCACTTCTTCTAATACCATAAAAGAAGATGCTAAAGATATAATTCCAATTTCTAGATATACTTCTCATTTAACTGCTTTTGGCGGTGAAGATAATACTAGAACTGATTATCTTATTAATTCTCTGGTTCGTCAAAAAAACGATATAGTAGAATTTAGCAAACTAGATATAACAAGGAATATAGAAGCAGATCCCTATGAACGTGGCTTTACTAAATATCAGTTCGGCTATTTTGGGGATGATCTTGCTTTTTATACTTGGAAATCAGAGAAGGTAGGAAGTGAGTGGGTAGGTGAATATTGTATCATTTCATTAACAGCCAGAAACTTATTTAACCGACCAATCTATTATACTCCATCTGATACTGCTTCTTTACCTTTTAGATTTGGAGATGCAGATATTGATTATTTCGCTGGTAAATACATAGTCTTAACAAATGGAGATGTATATGGAATAAGAGATAGTGAGCATTTAGATGAGGACGATTATATAGTAGCAAGAAACAGTATTATAGATCCGTTTGATAGAAGAAGTCAGATATATAAAAAACCTAACAGAAACGAAGAACGGATTACTAGTATCTGGAGTATGTACACTGATTATCCTGAGTTTGCTAATATTTATATGAAACCTTCGACCCTTTTATCATTTTACGGAAACTACTTATTCATTCGTAAAATAGGTCCTTGGTTTGTATTTAAGTATGGGTATAGTGATAAGGACAGCTTTATACTTTTAAATTCTTTCTGTAGTTTTAGATTAACTGAGGAAGAATATAATAATCTGATAATAGTTAATGATAAAGTTCTTCTAATTAATTATCCAGATTATAATTACTACCTTCTTTATCAATTAGATCAAGGAGAGTATTATACAGAAAAAGCTAAAGAACAAGAATTTAATAACTCTTCTGTGTATGATTCAGATTTAGGAGTATATATTTGTTCTACCAGAGATTTACATTTAGATAGTGTATATAAGAATTACTATAAAACTGAAAAAATAGTTAAAATCTCTAAAGAAATTCCGGTCCATGAAACTATACTAAACCGATTCAGAAGAAATTATTATAATACAGGTGAAACAGTAATACCAAACATAATAGGTTGTTGTGGAGGTATTTTATTCTACCTGACTAATAATAAGAAATACTTAGAATATATATGAAAATAAATTGTAGGTCGACTGTATCAGAGCGACTAAAAAGAATTGATGGAACAATTACTATAACTAAGTGCACCCTAGTAGAAGAAGGTGGAACTAGACTTGACCTTTATAATCCTGACATAAGTATAAATAATAAGCTTGTACACGATTATGGAGCAAGATGGGAAGGTATATGGGAAAATAAAAACCACCTATTAAAACTTAGCATAGTACTTCCAGATAATCCAGACAAAACTAAAGATTATATAGTTGGGAATACTGATTATACTCTTCAAAAATACATAAGAATAGAACTTACCGGAGATTTTGCAGATGAGTATATAGAAATAGTTCCCTCCGAAGGTGATTCAGACCTTGGATTATGTACTGGAAAAAACTTAATTGATATACAGTTCTCAGATGAATATGTAGGAGCTCTGATTATAAAAGGAACTACACGAGATACTAAAACGCTTGAAACTTTTGGGCGTTATCCTGGAAAAAGCATATTTATAACTGGGAATGAAGATAGTGAAGTTTCTAAAGAGACCTACTTTAATTACTGGAGAATAAAGGTTTGTGATGATGAAACTACTACAGATCTTCCTATACTTGATGAATATGGAAAATTAATTAGTGAGAATTATACCTTCCGAGTCTATAGTAATTTAAGATTGGATTGCTTAGGACTTTATAAAACCTTTACTCCCAATGTAAAAAAGATATCATTCACGGCCGGTATTGTTCCTATAAATGGCTTAGTGGATTTTATTGAATATAGAGTTTCAGGTCCACATATTTATAAAACAAATTCAGGAACAGTATCTATAACTGATATCCCTGGGTTTGAATTAAAATACTTAGGGGGACAGAATGATTTTGGTATTGAAGTTAATGAGGCCGCTAATGTTTTTACTATAGATAATTACGGAAGAGTCATATCATACCTAGAAGACCAAAATCCGGAAAGCACAGATGATCATAAAGCAGTTGGATTGTTTGAAGGAATAATTTACTACTATGATATCCTAAGACAAACTCCAATAGCTTTACACTCTGAAAACAAAATAAAACTGGCTCGTGGTAATAATGTTGGAATATGGTGGCCGACTGATGATGATAATGATGTAAATTCAGATACACCATATTCAGACACAGATCCAGAATTAGGAGAATTACCAGTATTCCTCTTTGAAAAAACGGCCGGAGATGAAAAAAGAACTAGTATATTAATCGACACTCTTATAGTAGACAACCTTAGAGACTTACAGATTAGTTTGGAATATGAGGATGAAGAACTGGTAACAACTTATTTTGATGTTTTTCTTGATCTAGATAACGCAATTTCAGCACAGGATATGATTACGGTTCCTTTAATTATGAAAACAAAATTAGAGAACCAAGATCCTATGTACAGACCAATAAAAGAAAATGGAAATCCTTACTGGTCTAAAGTAGTTTTCACAAATCCAGAAACTCAAGATATATTTGGTTTGCCTTTCTGGATGGTACAAAAAGCTAATATAGGAGACGGCGTTAAGTTTGTAGACGATGCTGGAAATGATATGGATACTGTTTATTTGGTAGGCAGTAATTTTAAAACAACCCATATAGTAGACAGCAATTCAACAAGCACTCAAGAAACTATAGGAGATTTTAATAAGTGGGTAATTATAGATAGTAGAGATGGAATAAATTATAGACATCCAAACGACACTAACTGGATTGAATACCCAGGAAGCTCAGATATAATAGGTCTCTTAGGTACTTTAGGTGATTCTTCTTATACTGGAAATGAAAATACACTACAAATAAAATATCTAGGAGAACCAGAAACAGCCCAAACTATGAATCTTGGCGAATTGAGGGTGGCTAGAGTCGAAAACACAAATAATATGGGTGAGATCGATGTTAGGAACTGGAGAATTATGGCTGCAGTTACTTTCGCTTCTCTTCAAATATTAAAACAAGGCCAGGATATAATAGCAAACACAACTGAATCAATTACTATACACGGATTAGGTTTGTATAAGATAAGCATAGTAACTAATTGCATGTTTAATATACAACTCCCAAACAATGAAACTAAATGTAATATAGTAAGTGAAGATAATATAGATGGTGTTTATGGTGTCTCAGTTAATTCTCCTTCTTATAATGACCAGAGATTTGCAACTAGAGAACCATTTATATACTATCTAAAAGTTCAAGAGGCTAATTATAATACTTTAACTGTAACTAATGACTACTACCCAAACATTAATATCTATTTCAGAGAGCCATTTACAGAAACGGCCGGAATAGAACAAAGAACACAATCAAAAACCATAACAACTATAATAGACTCTACAAACTCAGGACTGTATAAGCTCAGAGAAGATAGCACTCCTTATAGTAACGGTGAATGGTTGATAAAAGATAGTGTAGAAGATTACTCAGAAAATGATTGGGTAAAACAAGTAGGGTATAAAGAAAAAAGAGCATACTGGGAAGAACTAGATGATGCTTATTATATATATGGAGAAGGTGGAGATTATAATATAGCAAATAAAACAGATATTGCCCACCTTGATCTTACTAATGATATAGTAGATTCAGAAGAAACTCCATTAAATAGCTATAAGTATATCTATCTAGGAAGCACACAAACGACTTCCTTCGGTTATCAAGTAGGAAACAGTTGGTATGAAATTAAACGAATTTCAAGCATACAACAACTAGAAACATTTATATCTAGAATAATAGAAGAGTGGGATTCAAGTGTATTTTATCATGCTGGAGATATAATAAAATATAACGATCAGTATTATATAGCAAGATATTCATTTATATTTGATAGTTCACATGATTATTTAGAAAACATAAATCAAACACCAGGAAGTAATGTTTGGTGGTATGGTTTGGGAGGTAATAGTCCACAAACAGAAACAGACATACCAGGAAACTTTAGATATGTGGTTTATAATTTTGAAGGAAAGGACTATATATTTAATTATATGAACTTGGTAGCTTTAACAAATGTAAATGTAACTGGATTAAATAGTGTTGATGAAATTCTAGAACACTTAACTCCTGGACAAACACTGATAGAAAGAATAATACGAAATCCTCAAGAATATAGGAATGGATTTTCAATAAGATTTAAGAGAAGTACAATTAATGTTTCGAATTATAATGTTTTTGAACAACCCATGAATACAGAACTTCGTAGAGAAGATTCAAGTTCAATAATAGGAGGACGACCAATTCTCGGAAACAATTCATCATCTTCTAGATATCTAATTGTAAATAGAGATAGTTCTTGGATTACGGTAGATAGTAAAAGTGAATTAGAAAAAGCTACGGGAATAAATTTAAATAATGTAAGTGCGGACTATAATTTAGGTTCTTTAGAGTTTGAATTATTAACTAGATATTCTGTATTAATACCAAAATTAGATATTAGAGAGTCAGTAAAAATCACAGCTCCAATACACCATAACTCAAGATTAGAGACGGGGATAGATGAAACTACTACTGATTATGATATTTTAGAGGATTTTTGGAATACACTTAGTTATTCTTCTATATTAGATATGTTTTCGTTTATAAATTATCCAGAACTACCTACACTAGATACGGTGGATAGATATACTAATACAACAGAACACTTTATTAGTACATACTATAAGCTTAATGATGAATCTAGGAATATTGTGGTTAAACTGAATAAAAATATAGATAAAAACACTAGAATAATTCCAATGTCCACTTTAAACAATCAAACGATTATTCAAAAGAATACCATAGTTTCCTTAACTACTAATAGTGTTAATCTATACTTTAAAACTAATTATGAAACTTCATTATCAAAATTAAAAGACTCAGATATAGATTGGAATGAAGAATATCAAGATCCAATAGAAAGATATAGTTTATATCAACTACTTTGGGGTACAAATCAAATTAGGAATAATACATATAGTGCTTCATTTGATGATATGTATACTATATTTAAGTATCGTATAAAACAAGTAATCACAAATAGTAGTATAAACCAACTTCCAATAGTTGAAGTAACTAGTCTACCAGATATTCAAAGTCTTGTTGCCCAAGGAAAGGTTGTATGCTCCAACTACAATAGTTTTTGGGGGAATACATATGAATTAGCCGTTGAAACGGGATTACTGCCAACTGGAGCTAATTTATATAGACTAAGTGGACAATCTGATGTATACGCACCAGTTTGGAGTAGATGGTATACCACTAATAATGGAAACATAATTTTTTATGGAAATGCTATGTTTTATGTTTCTATGAACTGTCAAAAAACAATTCAATTTGTTTATGATAGTAATAATCAACGTGATGGGCTCTCTATGTATTATACTAGGGATTATGAATTTAAAAAACTATGTCCATATACTTGTTTGAATTTTAAATATATAAAGAAACTTTCTCCACAAGTACCGAATGACGCTGGAATTGAATCTACAATTACAAATAGATATAACTTACCGAATGATGAAGTAGCTGTTGATTATTTTAATGGTGGTACTCAGGTAGATACTATTATGATGGGCCATGTTGGAAAGTTAATCAGTGGTAAATATATAACTAATTCAACCCCAGGATCAATTAAGCTCAGGGATATTTTAAATACAAATAAAATCCTTACTGGAACTCAATATCCACTTAGGGAAACGTCAATTAAAATATCAGATACCTTAGTCCCTGGTGATATAATTGCAGTAACTAGTGAGAATAATCAATATTCAGGTGAGTCAAGTAATAATAGACTTACTCTTAATTGGTGGTGGCATTCTGGAGATTATTATTTATATACGGCTGGATGGGAACTAGAAGAATTTGATGAGTCCACTTCTATAAATATAACAAACTTACCTAACTCATCTAGTATACCTGAACACCCTGATCATAGTGTTGTTGTCAGAGTTAATAGTGAGAATATTGCTGTTTATGTAGCAGAGGGTGATAGACTTTATGCATTTAATAATATAAGGCCTAATAGATATTTGTTTTTTGATAGTGAAGACGAGGGACAAACTAAATTTTTCAGAAGAAAGACTAATGAATTTTCTAATAACATAATTCCATATTCAGTAGATAGATTTAGAATTAATCTTAATGATATATTTACATTAGATACTGAAAGAGAAGATACTGATCTTTATAAAGAAACTGTATTAATGGTTCGTGGAAAGCCTTTATATACTACACGACCTGGTGGACAAATTACACCAACTGGAGAGTCCGGAATACAGCTTGAACCATATCCTGAGGAAGAAGTTGTAACCGGAAGAGATTTCTCTGATGATTTTAGCACTGATTTCTCATAAAATTTAAATAAAACTATATATGTACAATAATATCTTAAATTATATTTATGATAGGATTTATGTTAATGGAAGAGGTGAAATAGATCCCATAAAATTAAGAGAAGTTTTTCAAGAGTGTTTATATACTCTAGGAGGCAACGCTAATTTTATGGGAGTAGCCTCTACCGCAGGTCCTATAGAAATAACTCCTGATAGTAAACAAGTATATATAGCTCTTCCCTCTAATGTCGATCAAGTTTATAGTGGGTTTGGTGAAGAAGAAGGAACTAGTTTTACTCTTCCCGCAGGTTGTTTAGGATTATTCTATTATGCTGCAAATCAGTGGAATCATATAACCTTAGAAACACCTAATTATAAAGAAATACCTTTTATATCAGGCCGTAATTCTTATCGTACTCTAACACAAGATGAATGGGCCTATTTGCTTGAAACTAGAGGGGCAAGTACTGTAGAGGGAACAAGTAATGCAAGATACGTCAAAGCTAAGGTTAATGATGTAAATGGTCTTATTATATTTCCAGACTACTATACCAAACCTTCCGAAATTTCTATAACAAACATAAATACAGGGAACGCAGCTTTTGAAGATAATACATATACCCTAGAAGAATGGGAAATACTAGAAAATTCAGGGGTTGTATTTCTTCCTTGTTCTGGCAGTAGATTAGAATACGAAACAACTAACATAAATATCTCTGGTTTTTATTGGAGCTCTACTAAACACTTAGATAACGTAATTAGTGGTGTTATAATTAATTCCACTATGGTTAGTAGTGGTGGAGCTTTTGGACCAGATTACGGTTATGCAGTTCGTCTTGTAAATGAATCTAAGTCTGGTTTTAGTATAGCCCTAAATAAAAGTGTAGGAATAACTAAAGGAAATCTACAATACAAAGCAGATACAGATGATTGGAGATTTGCACCTGAAGCTTGGCAATGTATAGGACTTGAAAATAGCCATATCAGAGAAAATTATTCAGGCTGGATAGATTTGTTTGGATATGGTACTTCAGGATGGAATAATGGGGCAACTTGTTATCAGCCTTGGAGTAGTTCAGTTACCAGTACAGACTATCTAAACGAATCACTAACTGGAAATTACGATAGATCAGACTGGGGTATTTGGATAAGTAGAAAAATACACACAGACGAACTTCCTGTAGGTGTTCCTAATGGTGTAGCTGGTCTTGATGCAAATGGACAAGTACCTAGTTCTCAATTACCAAGCTATGTAGATGATGTTATAGAAGGATATCTCTACAATAATCACTTCTATACAGACCAAGAGCATACAACATTAGTAGACGAGGATCAGGCTGAGGGAAAAATTTATATTGACCTTAGTGATGATAAAACGTATAGATGGAGTGGTAGTGTTTATGTGGAAATAAGCAAATCATTAGTCTTAGGAACTACACATACTACAGCTTTTTATGGAGACTATGGACAAACTGCTTATAATCATGCTACAGATGCAAATAGAAATATAACAGCAAAAAGCAAAAAACTCTATAAAATAAGCGTAACATCAGAAGGACACGTTGGACAAGTAGAAGAAAGTACTGTAGAAGAAGATATAGAAGCTTTACAAGATAACGTAGAAGATTTAAATAATGGACTGTTTCCTGGAGATTGGAGAACACCTACCTACGACGAGCTGAACTATATTCTTAACACTCGTACAGCCTCCACTATTGGTGATAGTATTGTTAATGCAAGATATGCCAAAGCGAAAGTAGGTGACAGAAACGGTCTGATATTGTTTCCGGACGTTTTCACACTTCCAAGCGGTATCACTATAAACAATGTTAACGTAAGTGGAGCGGCTTTTAACGGAAACTCTCTTACAACAGATCAATGGACCGCTCTTGAAAATAACGGTTGTGTCTTTCTCCCCGTCGGAGGTAGAAGGGTCAATAGTGTTACTCCGCAAGATACGAATTCCAAAGCTAACTATTGGACTAGTTCGCAAGTTTCAAGCATTGTTGGTCGTAGTTTGCATTTTTACGATGGCAGTATGAGCTTAGCCGCTGAGGGAAAATATATGGGACAAAGTGTACGTCTTGTCAAGTCAAATAATGACAGTGGGGCGTTCTCTTTCTCAGCAAGCACAAAGGGAGATTTTGCCAAGTCGAACTTACAGTTCCATTGTAAGAACAAGGTGTGGCGTTTTGCCGAGAACGCTTACGATGTTATAGCAGGTTATAATGTTAACATAGCAGAGGATTACGACGGTTGGGTTGATTTGTTCGGATGGGGCACAAGTGGTTGGAACAGTGGTGCCGTGTGTTATCAGCCTTGGAGTGTTTCTACTAATGGTAACGATTATTTAGCACACGATTTGACTGGTGACTATAAGAAAGCCGACTGGGGTGTGCTCGCTATGAAGAAACAACTTCAAGAAGTAGCGTTCAGTGGTAGTTATAACGATTTAGGAGATTTACCACTTCCTACCGTATATAGTGAAGCAACTATTACTTGGGATGTTACTAATGTTAGAAATGTAATAACCCTTGTTGAATCCGTTCCTTATGACAAAGCTATGTTATCTGTACGAATTACGGATGTCAGTGCAATGCAAAGAGGTCAGATTATTACCCTCTATATTAATGGTGAGTATAGAAATATAAGTACACCAAGACCAGATGGAAGTTCTAATTCATTAAATACTTGCTATACTAATAATAACGATGTACTAACTCTTTACTATGATGCTAATATTCTTATTTTATTAGATAGAAGAAATTACATTGATACTAACTTTGTCTACTTTACAAACAATAATCAAAGCTCAGACACTTATAAATTTCTATGTCCTAATGGAATAACGAGTGAAAGATTAATGTCAAAAGAATATATAGGTAAGGTTGTATATGTTTATTTCACTAATACAAATACAGCACAAAATCCAGAATTTCTTATAGAGTTTGATAATACAGCAAGCGCTTCTCACAAACCGATAAAATACAAGGGAACGGTAATTACAACTGATAATCTTGATAAAGCAGGAAAGGCAGGTTGTATTGCTTGTTATGTGTATGACGGTAACTATTGGAATTGGTTGTTTGATACCTCCTCTGGTGCACTTGAATTTGCATCCACCGCTGAAGCTATAGATGGAACTGAAACTGAAAAAGTCATGTCCCCTGCTACTAATAGAGCGGCTCATGATGCTAGACACTGGTTCGGAACAAGAGCTGAATTTGAAACACTAGAACAAGGAGGATTATTAAGTGAGGATGTTATATACCACGTTGAAGAAGTACAGGGAGAAAATAATGAGATAGTTATAGTTTCAATGATTGGTACTTCGGATTTAAGCACAATGACATTAACAGTAACTTCTTCTACTAATACTCCGGCTGAAATAGAAACTTTGGTCGGTTCAGGAAAAACAGTTATATGTAAATTTGGTGATGGAGTTGATCCTAGTGGCGATATTTATATGAACTACGTAGGAAGCTTGACTTTTGGTACTGCTGCTATGGGTGTTAATGTATATATATCCTACAGAAACAATTCATGGTCCGGTAAAATAGTTGATATAGTAAATAGAGTACCAGAACCAACTACACAAGATGAAGGGAAGCTTTTATCAGTGAATGCAAATGGAGAATATGAACTAGTTACTATAGTCAATGCCGAAAACGTACCTTATTAAAATTTTAAAATTATATTATGGGCAAAGCATTTATACAAGAAAGTACTTTAACTAATATTGCTAATGCCATACGTTTTAAGTTGGGGGAATCTAATACTTATCTACCTTCTCAAATGCCTCAAAACATAATGAACATAGGTAGTGAGTTATGTTATGGAGTTGAATGGGATACTACAAACTCCTCCCCCACACTTACTCGTATAGGAAATAAAGCAATGCATACAATTTTACCAGTTCAATCATTAATGAGAAGATGCTTAGTTTCTGATTCTGGACAAGTAACTTATCTATCCTGTAATAATAGTTCATTACTAGAGGATGGAACAGCAGCAGATTTAAGTGGTGCAAGTGGTCAGGTTATGGTTGAAATTCCTAAATTTTATATAAAATTTGTAACTGACGGAACATTGAGACAAGTTTGGTTATCACTACTTCCACAATCAGGCTATAAAGAAATCCCTAAGTTATATGTTTCTGCTTATGAGGCTGCATTAGATAGAACAAATTTAAAACTATCTTCTGTGGTTAATACAGATACACAATATAGAGGAGGTAATAACAGTGACTCTTGGGATGGTACTTATAGATCACTTCTAGGTATGCCAGTAACAGGAATTAATACTACAACCTTTAGAACCTATGCTAGAAATAGGGGAACTGGTTGGGAGATGTATGCTTGTGAAGTACATAAAATAATATACTGGCTTTTCTGTGTTGAATATGCTACTTTCAATTCTCAACTTGGATATAACTCTAGCTTAACTGGAGAGGGATATAAACAAGGAGGATTAGGAAACGGAGTAACAACCTGGGACAATACAAATTGGACTAATTATAATGAAAGAAATCCACTTATACCTTGTGGAGCTACTAATTCATTGGGAAATAAAACAGGAACAGTATCAGTAACTCCAACGGCAGGAGGAGGATATACACCACCTACTTTTAATGTTCCAAGCTATAGAGGAATTGAAAATCCCTTTGGTCATGTGTGGAAATGGAGTGACGGTGCGATGATGGTATATGAAAATAGTACACCAAACTTTTATACCTGTCCTATATCTAAACATACAAGTTGGGCCTCCTCTAAAAATAGTGATTATGAGTTGAAAGGTACCTTAGCAATATCTTCAAGTGTCTATGCTAAGCGTCATCTATTTGGAAATGATGGAGAGGTAGTACCAGACCAAGCAGGAGGAACTGGAACAAGTGCAACGACCTATCTGTGTGACTACTTCTATACAAACCTCAGTGGTACCCATGTGCTTGCTTGGGGTGGCTACGCTAGCAACAGCGCGTCTGCGGGTCTCGGTTGTGCGACTGCGTATAACGAGTTCTCGACTACGATTTCGGTCTGCGGTTCCCGCCTTTGCTACTTTCCATCGTAACGTAACCACGTCCCACGCTGGACAAAAAATTAATAAATATATGATAGAAGAAAATAATATTGAAAATGAATCTCCTATTATTGAAATTGAAAATAAGGAAAATGATGATGGTACTTTAGCTTTTTTAAATATACCATCTGATCCTAATAGCAAACAGTTTAATTGTCCTGAAACCACACAACAAATAAATTAAATTATGAGCGATTTTACAGCAATACAAGAATATGTGGTTGAAAATATAAGTAGACCAGTAAAATATATAATCTACAAGCTAAAAGAATTGATTAGAGTGACCGCCAAGTTCATATCTAGAACTGTCCCCACCAACGCAGCAAGTGGCTATGCTAACATAGAGAAGATTGAGGGGAATACGGTGAAGTGGAATCAGTTATTAAGAACTAATATAGCGTCATACGAACTATTAACAGTTCTTGCAAATGAAAATAAATTTATATTCAATGGAACATTTGATGCTGATTCTATAGTTTCTTGGAATATTAATACTTATAGATATAATACAATTGCTGGTCACAAATATATAATTTTATCCCTTACACATTTTACGGGTTCAGATACTACTTTTTTTGTACAAATAGCTAAGTTTTCTTCCACATTTTGGTATACAGACTATACTGGTGAAAGTAGGATTATAACAGGTACAGGTAATTCTATATATCCAAGAATAAATATAAAGGCAGGAATCAATATGACTGGTGTAGTTATGCAATACCAGCTTATTGATTTAACCGCTATCTTCGGTGCAGGCAACGAACCAAGTACAGTAGCAGAGTTTGAAGCATGGATGGCACAGAACATTGGCAGTGCGAGTTATTATGACTATAACGCTGGTGAGTTGATTAGTTGTAAGATGGAAAGTTTGAAAAGTATTGGGTTTAATCAGTGGGATGAGGAGGTGGAAATTGGAAGTATATCTGAAAATAACGGAAGGAATGTTGTTTCTGTAAACAAATTGCGTTCAAAAAATTATATTGCTATTTTTGAACAAGACTATTATATGAAAAGGCCATCTAGAGCATTAGAACGAGTGTTTTTCTATGATGCGAATAAAAATTTCTTATCATGGACATACAATGCAAGTCCTATTAAACCTGTTAGTGGTGCAATGTACATTAGATTTACGCTTACTCCAGGATACGGCACAACCTACAATCACGACATCTGCATCAACTTTTTTGACCCAGCGAAGAACGGCACTTATGAGGCTTATCAGTCGGACAGTGCGAATATAGACGTAACCACAATTACAGGAGTGAACACGACTACCAATGTGAGAGAGACTATATTCCCCAATGGAATGAATTGGTTAACTGATAGTGTTCATGATGAGATTGACTTGGTAAATGGTATGGCTACGGTGATGTGTGGATATTATGAGATTAGTGGCGGTGAAGCTTGGGAGGCTGTTAGCACCTATCCTGGAGTTTACAGAATACCAAGTCGCACCCCATCCAATGTAGCCAATATGAGTGGAGATAGCATCGGAAAGTGTTCTCATTACGAGATGTGTCCAACAAGAGCTGGTGTAAGCAGTATTCTAACCAATGGACAATTTGGGTGGAACCAATCCTACTATCTGCATATCAAGGATGACCGATATGCTAATGTTGAAAATTTCAAGGCATATCTTGCAGCACAGTATGCAGCTGGTACTCCAGTGACTATTGTATATCCAATTACACCCATCACCTACACCGACCTTAGAGATAGATATGGAAATAAGTTAAACGGCCGGTATAAAGTAGAATCGGGAGGAACAGAGAATATATTACCACAAAATACGAGCACACCAATTTCTGTTGCACCTATAATAACAACGACATATAATAAGGAGAGTTAAATATGAGTAAAGCATTTATAGACGATACAAACTTAACGGATATAGCGGATGCAATAAGATCCAAGTTAGGTGTTTCTGATACATACCTCCCTAGTGAAATGGCTGGGGCGATACAGAGCATACCAAAAAGAAAAGTGATAGATTTTAATATAACTCCAAAAACACTAGATAACGCAGAACAAAACTCCCTCCAATATGTCAAGGCTTATGGTAAGTGCGAGCAAAACGGAACGCCTACACCAGAACACCCAGTTGATATAGTGTGTAATAATGGAGTTCTTAAAGTTAGTGGGAATTTGTTTAATAAATATACTTGTACTGATGGATATTATTACAATGCTAGTCTTCAATACACCTCTAATGATATCCTATCCTTATCAGATTATATACCAGTAGTACCAGAAAATGTTTATGTATTATCTGGATACACGAATATAACCCTCAATCTAAGAGTGAATTTTTTCAATTCTAGTAAAGAAATAATAAGTCAAGATGTTTATAATAACTTAACAGATGATTATGAGTTATCCGTTACAATACCAACTAATATATATTATATGAGATATAGTTTTGATATGTCTCAAAAAAATTCGCAGCAGTTTGAATTAGGAACATCTGCCACTACTTATCGCTCTTATGGGGAAATTTATACAGAAGGAAATACTGAAACAATTAAGATAAGTAGTGAGAATTTAGTTGATTTTACCTCACTTACTATTGTACCTAATAAAGCGATTACAGAAAATGGAGAATTAGTATCAAATAACGGAGTTAATTTTTGTGAATCATATATACCTATTCTTCCAAATCAAACTTACAAAATTAGTGGTGATATTTTAGGAGGGGATGTTGGTCAGCTTACATATTATTTTCGATTGGCAAGCTATGATGTAGATAAAATATTTATATCTAGGAGAGATGCAGTTACTGGAACAGAGTATACATTTACAACAGATTCAACTACTAGATATATACGATTTCATTATATTAACACAGCTACATTAAATACTTACAAGCTTCAACTAGATAATACCGCAACATGTCAAGACCTCCTATCATTACCTGGTTATACAGACACACAAGAGATACTAAGCGGTGTGGTGAACCGGAAAATCGGAATAAAGGTGTTGGATGGAAGTGAAAGTTGGGTTAAGTCGAGCAACGGTGTAGTATTCTATGTAGATAATTTAATATCCGATGTGGACACAAGCGCAGATGTAGCGATATTTTGCACTCATCTTAAAGGAGTGAAAGGTTCAGTCGTTCCTGCGATTAATTCCAATTCTACACGTATCTATGTAGGTGGATTAAATATCCGTTTGGGTTGTTATCCAACTATGAGCGACTATGCAGATGCGGCAGCGTGGGCAACATTCCTCGCAACGCAGTACGCTAACGGAACACCAGTAATTATTGTTTATCCTCTTGCAACCCCAACAACTGAATCTGTTACAGACCAATCATTACAAGTTGAAGCAGGGGATAATACATTAGAAATCACGCAATCATCTTTACCTAATCTTGAAGTTGAGTGTGAATATTTTATACAGTAAATTTATATGAAACAGGAAAAATATATAGGAAATGTAACTTGTAAAAACGCCACTAATTCTGATTTTGAGTATATTAATGAGTCTTATAGTATTAATATATCTGGGGTTTCTACGAGTCTTAATAGAAGGGATTTTAGGTATTTATCTGAGAAAAAGGAAAATTTTATATATTATCCTGTTTTTTCTAAGCCTGAAATTCCCAAGATACAAGTTGAGGGGGATAGAAGTACAGTATTTTTAGATATATACGGTTCTTTTGATATTAATTCTTCTACTACTCAAACTGTAAATATAATATCGACTCAGCCTTTTGATTTGTATTTTGATAATATACTTTTAGAGGCGGGTGAACATTCTTTAGGCAATGTTTATTATGCTTTATCTGAACTTTGGATTACTGAAGATGGGTTTAAGAGGAAGATCAGTTTAAATTGTACTAGGCGGAATGAAGAGCTTAGGAGTATAGATTTAGGGACATTATATATACGTTCTTATATACCAGCTCACAAAGTAGTCAAGGTAATGTTTTCGGATTCTGGTTTTAATGCTCTTCAGAATGTTTATGGAATTGGGTCTTTTACTATTTCTGATTCTGGGGAGGCTGGAACTGGATATCTTATACGGCCGGCTGATGGATATCCTGAAATACTAGTTGCTTCAGGTTCAGTTAATGAAGATATTTGGGCATATTACTTAGATTTCAATTTTGCTTATTCACCTCTTATTCCGGCCGATTATAGATATTATTACACGCAGGAGGAGATAGATGAAGTTTTTGGTACCGACGAAAAAGCGATTCTAATAAAGCAGAGGGGGCAATATGATGTTTACCTTGAAGATTATAGTAGTGAAGATATAGAATTTGCCGGAGAGACTAGAGTTTTCAGGTACCATATAGACAGTAATATAGGTTCATTTATTCCAGTTATAAGTAATGAAGTGGAGTGTACGGTAATAAATAATATACTAGCTGATCAAACTATTTCAATGGTAGTAAAGAATAGACGGCCGGAGAATTATAGACCTTACCTTTTATCTGAGTATAGTAGTTATTCGAATTTAAAAAACTATCTAAGTCCAGTAGGGTTTAATGCGTTTCTTAATTCGGCCGTACAAAATCAGTTATTATCGAGTCTTATAGAAACACCAGGAACAGTAGCAGAAACGTTTAGTAATAGTTTTGGTGATTCTCTTTATTACTTAGATTCTTATGAGGCTGGATTAGGAAAGAGATTAAGGGTTGTAAATAAAAATGGAAGTTCTTATTCGATCCTAGTAAATGTAACGAATACCAACCAAGCGACAGAGGATAATATAGAAAACACGATAACTGAATTACTAGAAACGAGGAGACAGTATAGAGTAGCATTAGGATTAGAAAACTCAGATATTATTCCTTGTTATATATCGACCTGGAATAATTATAAGAGACTATTAACGGCCGGAGAATTTTTACTTAAAGCAGAACCGTTATATAGGATTGATTCTACTACTCACGGTCCAACTACAAAATATCCTGTTGAGTGGAGAGGTCTTGGATTTACTGGAGTTGGGTCTTTAGCTTTGTATGATGATAAAGTTTGGAAGTTATTAGTTAGTTCTTCTCTTGACTCTGAACCGCCCTCAGTAGAAACAGGATGGGAAGTGGTTAGTACAGGATGTGATGTAGTTTATTCTTTACCGGCCGAGATTGCTATAAAAAATCATCTTTATAAATTAGGAGATGACTATTACTATTGCATTCCGGAAACTATAAATGATAACACCTACACTTACATACAGGTACAAGATGGTCTAACTACATTAACACGAAACTCTGCAGAACTGATAACACATACACTAGGATTAACTGAGTATAATAGATCTAGTGCTTTTGTGGAGGCTAATGATTTTGCTCCCCTCGGTTCATTAGTTAAGGTTGGACAAAATTTAATAGATACTACTAGAGGAATGGGTATCAATGTTCTTCACTTTTCAGCTATAGATCTTTGGAATCGTAACTTAACTTATAATACCGGAAACCTAGTTATCTATGAAGGAGAAACTTCCTGGGCGGTATGGTCTAGTAATGAAGATGAAAACCTAGGAAATGAACCTAGTGAAGAATCTACTTCCTGGGTCAAACAAAGAGATCTGGGTTATAGTATAGACGATTACTTACTTCCTCTTTACTATAGATATTACAAAATTGATAAACTACCTGGAGGTGTTTCAATACATCATGTGACTGAAACTGAGTATAATAATGGTTATTTCAATCCAACTCAAACTCCATTATTTGAATACTGTGAATATAGTGGACAAATTTATAGAAGGGGTTTTGATTTACTAGGGGCTGGACAAAATATAATTAATGTAGATAATTCTTTAGGTAGTTCTGAGGATTTAAGTAGTTATACAGAACTAAATCCAGACTCAGACGGTAAATATAGACTTCCTAGTGATCCAGAACCAGATCAAAGAAAAAAGAAGATATCTAATGGTGACTATACAACTTACTATAAACATGATACTACTTCTAATACTTGGACTTGTTTTCATTTTCTTGTATCTAGAGTAGGTGCAGAGAAGTTAGTTGTTAATGGAGTTTATTGTAGTGGATATAATTTTTTAAGGTCAAGCGGGTCTACAATTTATTCTACTTTTAATGGTTCTGACTTATATATAGAGGTTATTACAGAAACAGGATCTTCTCAGTATTTTATTTATAAGACAGAAGAAATACCTGAATTACTAGCTCCAAATAATTTCCCTAACTCTTCTTCTATATTAATGAGGTCTGGTATATCTGGGCAATTAATATTAAAAGGAGATCAAGCGGGAAATGGATTTGGAATTGGAGATATGGTAGATAATTGGTATTTTTATGATTTTTCTGATTATACTTCTAGACTTGTACTTTCTGGTGATCAGGTAAGATTAAGACAGAAGAGGATTACAAAAGCGATAGTACATAATTTTGGAGATGAGGAGAATGAAGAGCCTAAAGTTTATATAGGTCCAAATCCTGCAATTGAGATACTAGTTCCTGAAGATGGTGATACTTTTAGATTCATGATAGGTTTGTTTTCTATAAATAGCCGTCTTAATTATGGTGATTCTGGTTCTCAAATTACTCCTTCTTATAATAATGTTCCTGGGTTTTTCTCTTTTACACATGGAGCAAACCCGACTATAGGAACTAATAATTTTCAGATTAATTTCCTACCTAATCAAACCAATTCACCGAGGACAGCTAGTTTTACATTTACGAATATAGAAGATGGATATGAGAGTAGTGTAATAGTAAAATTTGTTCAGCCGGTTTATCATGGAAAGGTTAATATAGATACAAGGAAGTTATATTTTAATGCACAAGGAGATATAAAAACCAATACACTTAGTTTCCGCCTTAGTACTGATATTCTTAATTTCGGTGAGTCTAATATAAAATGTGAAGGAGTTGAAATTGAATCTACCCGAATAACACCACAAGGACAACAACAAGCAGATGGAGTTATGTCTTATGATGTTAGAATGAAATTGAAACCTAATAAATTCAACTACTTCCTAGATGGATTTAGAATTAAAATAGGTAGACAAGAGGGAGAAAAATTTACAGACTTAACGGTGGGAGATATAAGTGGAATTTATCAGAAAAGAAACGGAAATTGGGTCGCGCTAAATAATTACACACTAAGATACACCGAAACTTACGTCGATAGTTACCCAAATCCCGACGATTATAATGACGGTGATATAATTTGTGTGTGTGAATCTTTGCGCGGTTATCAAGAATATACAAGTTTTCAATTAGGTTTACTGAGATCTACGAGTAATTTTGATGATCCTTTTGAGATGAATACAATAAGAGTACAGAATTTTAATGAGCTTTCCAATGTTTTTTATGGTAATTTTAGAAGAGATAACATTAACAACATAAATACGGCCGATAATATTATAGGACTGATACAAAGAGGAGAAGGCGAAACTTATACTTACACTTGGGCTTCTTCTTGTGTTTCTGATTATATCATAGGAACTGATCAAAATACGGTATATAGAATAACAGACTTACTTGACGTTCCTATTAAATTAAGTAAGGGTGTATATGGTGTTAATGGAAAAATAGTAAGTGAAGTAGATTTGAGAAACTCTAATATTACAGACTTCAGACCTACTATAACCACTCCAGAATTTATAGACTTAAAATTTGCAACTAATAATAACAATGTAGATCAAAGAGTAATAAGAATAAGAAACTTGGGAAATTCAGATTCTATGATTCGTGTTGTAATGATACTGAGATACGAAGATATAGATTTTAACTTTAGATTTTATATACAGAATGGAGCAATTTCTGAATAAACTAAAAGAAATATCAGATTTTCTCGTTAGGATAGATCAAAAAATAGGATTCAACAAAATAGTTAAGTATGTTTTCTTAGTATTACTCGTTATAGGTATAGTAAACTTTAAAACAGTAATAAAAGAATGTATAGAATTAGTGCAGGAAATAAATACTGAAGAACATAATGAAAAAATGAAACAAAGAGATGAACTCCTGCAATGTCTTCAACCTATACTAAATGAAATAAGAGCACATACTAGAGCAGATCGAGTGCTTTATTTTGAATATCACAACAGTAAAGAAAATTTAGTTGGCATACCGTTTAAATATGCTGATATGGTTTTACAAGCTTCAAGTTATAATGTGTCTATGGTTCCTGAAGGTTTATATAAGGATATAAATACAGGAGCTATAACAAATTTATATGAGGAATTAAAACACGACATAGTTTCTTCAGAAGATTCTATGTTCTGTTATAAATTCCCAGGAGCTTTTGAACTATTTAATGGAAATGATGGATCTGTAAAACAGGTCTTTGTTAGTATCCCCGGAGTAGATCAACCTATAGGAATGTTAATTTTCGAATGGGTTGACGAAAGCAGGGTAGTTGATGTGAAAAAGATAGAATATATACTAAGTCCTCATGGCGGTAATTATCTATCTAGAATTAATGGACTTATTATGTCCAAAACAAAATAACCAAAAAAAAATATGAGTAATAATAATGAAAAAGGTGTTGTATTTATTACATATCAACGCCATGATGATGAAATGTTAGTAAGCGCTTACACTGATTTTATTAAAAATGAAAGCTTCTACCCTGGAATGCATGATTATTTTGATTTTGTTAAACTTACTGATGAACCTGAAAAAGAACCTACAGATACTGATACTAGCCTTCCTCCTATGTCAGATGAAGAGCACCTTAATGGTAAAGAAGATTGGGAAGTCGGTGATATCTTTCGTCTAGAAACTGAAGAAACTGTTACTACTATCACCACAGAGTATTTTCAATATGATGGAAGTAACTGGGAGACACTTGGAGAAACTTATGAAGGAACAATTCTTGCTGAATATACTGATGACGAAAACTGGCAAACTACCGTACAAAGCCACGACCCACTTCCAGAAGACGGTAGTGTTGTTAAGATAAATACTACTACTGAAACTACAGAAACTGTTTACACTTACTATGAATATGCAGATCCCGGTCAAGTAAATACCGCCTCAACCTGTGAATTTATAGAGCCAGGAGAGGGTGATGTATATGGTCCTAATAAATATAAAGTTCAGATTAATGTAAGTAAAGATCTAGCAAGCAGATTCCCCAAAACTAGATACTTCCAACCTCTCGTAACTATAGACGGTAAGGAATATGCTCTTGAGGTATTAGATGGGCCTATAACCTTCTACACAAACAGAGATCACAGAATTTCTATTATGTGGGAACCTGGTAAAGTCGTTGAGTCATTCCTTTTCACTGTAAATAGATAAGAAGAATAAAATAATAAGGGAGATGAAATTAAGTAGTCTCCCTTTTTAAATAACTAAATTAAAATAATATGAAAAATATAGAAAATTACTTTGATTTACTGCCCTATAATGGAAATTTAGTAAGGAATTCTAATAAATCGGGATCTACTCAAATAGGACCGGAAGAATATAGTAATCCAGAACCTCCAGTAGATAAGCATACCTATTTCTACATAGAGAATATTAGTAACGAGTCAGCAACATTTACAATCACAAATAATAAAAGTTCAGGTGCGGCTTTTACTAGTATAGAAATATCAGAGGACGGTGAAACATGGGTACCATTAGAATTAGATAATGATACGTATAGTTTTGAAGTAACCGATAAAACATACTTACGTGCAGTACAGACTTCTTGGAATTACTGGACTATCAATTCTAATAAAGACTTTAATGTAGGTGGTAATATTATGTCATTGTTATATAGTGATAACTTTGAAGATAAGACCAGTTTTCCGGAAGGAAGCGAGTATACTTTCGGTCACTTATTCGAAGATGCACCTTCCTTAGTTTCTGCAAAGGATTTAATATTACCTGCTACTACACTAACTGAAGAATGTTATTCCTTTATGTTTGCTGGTTGTACATCATTAACAGAAGCTCCTCAATTACCGGCAACTACATTAGCTAATGATTGTTATCAAGCTATGTTCTCTGCTTGTACAGCATTAACTGAAGCACCACAATTACCCGCTACTACTTTAGTTGGTCAATGTTATGAATATATGTTTCAGGGTTGTACTTTATTAAATGAGATTACTATTTATGCTAATGATAACTCTGCTAAGGGATGTTTAGATTCTTGGTTAGATAATGTTGCAGAAGATGGTTATTTCCATAATCTAGGTACTGCATATTTCAGACGAAGAGTAAATTGTCCTACTAACTGGGTAGCAGATCATCCAGAATATATAACTGATAAATAATGTTATGGAAGATATAATTTTTTACAACAATGAGGCTTATAATACTGATCTCTATGAATCTTATCCAGGGAGTGCTCAGTATCAAGCTTCACAAAAAACTAAGTATTCATGTAACCAAGATGATTATGCTCTAGTTTTTGGTGATCCTGTTATAACCAGTCAAGATCCCACAATTGATCCTGAAGTAGCAAAGTATTTAAATGTTTCTATACTTTTAAACGGAGAAGAATATGATGGTGAAGAAGTACTATTTAACCCTGAAGATGAAATAGAGTTTAGTGGTGATTCTAAAGCCGTGGAACCTAATTTTCTTCAAACTATTATACTTGATGAAATTGAACAGGCTCCAGAAACTGAACTTGACTTCGTTTTTAAGATGGATAAAACACACAGACTTACTTTTATATTTGCAGATCAGACTAGAATTTCATTTTTGTTTGTGATGTTATAAAAAATAAGGGGAGTATTAATTTACTTCCCTTTTATATTTTATACTTGAATATTACGTTTCTAAAATTTCCTAATGTTACTATAGATATATTTTTATTTTTATCTATATTTAAAAGAGACTTGGCAAACTTCTTACTTATCTTTTTATGTGAGTCCCAGTAACAAGTTCGTATTTCACCATCCTCATAAAACACAGATATTAAATAAGCTCTACTCCATGACCAATATTTCCTAACTTCTATCATCTATATATAAGGTCTCTAGTTGTAATCCTTATATATGTTATGCTTACTAAAAAGATTTGTAGGGATATTTTTATAGATCCTAGTAAAGTTAATTTAGATGAGATTGATAAGTTTCTTGATAAATATGGATTAAAAATATTCTGGTGTTTTGAAGAGGGAATTATGTTTGATTATCCTCCCACACTTGATGTACGTTATGATCCTGGTGACATATCTTTTACTGTGGCTGGAGATTCTAAAGCTATATTACTTACCGTTAATAGCAATTTCGGAGCATTAGAGTTTTTTAATAGCGATCAAGAACTGATTTATTCTATAGAAATATTAGATGAATAAAAAATAAAGGAGTTTTATCTCCTTTTTATTTTCCAAGTTCTTATTTTATTCATAAATCCTGGTCTCATATAAGCAAGGTCACAACACCCATCTGATTCCATTAAAAGCTTATTTAGCATATACCTTGAAAACTTTTTATTTTTGTTTTTAATCTCAAGATATAATAAAGTTTTCTTCTTAGTATTATCGTTTGCAATTAATCTAAAACCATAAAAATTTTCAACTATATAAAACTCTATCATTTATTACGTCCATATATATAATAAGCTTCTCTCTTTAAATATAGACTCTTAAATTTTTCTAAAGCTTCTTCTCTTGTTATCTCCGGAATATCATTATACTCGACACGGTATAATGCATGAAGTAAAATGTCTAATGAACCATAGTCACCTAGTAGTCCTTGTTTTAATAAACAAAATACATTTACTTTCTTCCTTGGTTTAACATAAACTTCCCTAGTTACAGCAGCCCCACTTATGATAACAAACCCAGAATACTCAGTGCTTCTATTTATCGAGAACTTTATTACTTCTCTACCCGTATATATTATGAAAAACTTATACTTCTTTTTCATAAATCCTTAATATATTCATCTCCTTCTTCCTCTTGAAAAAGTATTTTATATATTCAAGACTATTTGGACAATTAGCGTGCTGTAAGTTTTCTGGACTAACTTTTTTCAGTAATAATTTTTTATACTCCTTCTTCCTGGTTTTTTATGTATTATGAATTTATTAAAACGTGAAAACAAAGCATAATAATATTCCCTCACTTCACCATAAATACATATAACAATATAAGCACTCTCTTTTTCAGCAAAAACAATAACTACTCTTACTTTTTTAGATATATTGTTCATATATGTTTAGTATTTTATATCCACTAAGAAAGTTTTTTATCTCTTTTATACTATTTTTACAATTAATTTTTTCTAACTCTTTATTATATTTATTTACTTTTTCTATACGAGATATTATACTTCTCTTTCCCAGTCTTTTGTAAATATTGTTACTTATACTATTCATCGAACATAAATATTGTTTCGTCTGTAAGTCCCCAAAAATACAAAGAGTAAAGAAGGTATTAATAACTTGGACCTTTATAATTACAACCCTCCTCATAAAACTAAGTCATATATATAAAAAATCCTCTCCGCTTTATAGTCTCCTAAAAATGAATCGAAAACATTCTTATAAAGCTTCTCACCTATTTCAAGATCTACATTATACTTCTCATTAACTATAATAAAATTCCTCATTATTTTCTTGGTTATTCTTTTTCGTATAGTCGGTAATGTATTATAACAATATATACTACTACTACTGCTAGAACCTGAAAAACGATACATAAAGTAAACTCTTACTTTCCCATCTGAACAAAGTATGTGAATAATAATAACTCTCATAACTCTAATTCGTAAACTGAAGTTATACTCACTGATCTATACAAACCATACATATCCCTTTTTATTTTTTCGTAAAGCTCTGAGTCTATTTTTAAATCACATCCCCAGCTCTTTTTCTTAATATAAGAAGAAAGCTCAGCCTTTACATATTTCCTAGTTAATTTTTTTCTAAGTAATGGAGATAAATAATAACCCAAACCTGCATTATTACTCCAAATACACCTAATCTGCCTCTCCTCAGTAGTCAGTATTATGGCATGAACAATAATAACTCTCATAACTCTATTATACGAAATGTCTTAGCCTTAACTCCACACCCCCATAACAACTCCTTAATACTCTCGGCCGTTATTATCGTTTCTGTGGTATATGTTTTAAAATTCTTAGATACCTTCATTATAAAATTTCTACTAATCTTCTTCCGGATCTTAGTGTAAAAAGAGAAATCCTTAATTATATTCTTTTCCTTGTCTATAACTATGACTATCTCTAATCTATTTCTGGCATAAATCAGGTATATTTTCATCTTAATTGAACTCCTAAAACTCTTATTATATCTTCTCTCTTATACCCACAACACGTCACTAATGTACCTAAAATCTTCTCCTCGTTTAATTGAGACGGATATAATTTCACATCGGCCATCTTCTCTATCATTCTTTTCCCTAGTTTCTTGTAAATTCTTATTCTCCTAGCCGGCCGTAATTCTATCCACAACCCCCTAGAATACTGACACAATATTAATCCACTCCTAAAATAAATCAAATAAACCATCTCATATATTAGGCTTAGAGAATGGGCGGAAATATATTAAACCTATTCTTAAGGCTTGGGGGATGATGATGTAAAGCCTAATTCTCTCGGTTTAAAATTTCCCGCCCTAAACTACTCTCCTTTTTCTTTCTCTTTAATTATCGTTTCATTCAATTCGACTTCATTTCATTACGTCTTCACTTCATTTCTTTCAGTTCATTTTATCATTTCGTTCCGTTTCGTCTTCACTTCGTTACGACTTCACTGCACTTCATTTCTATTCCCATTCTATTCGGTTTTACTTCGCTTTGCTCAGAAAACCTCAACGTTCCATTTCGTTTCGACTTCATTTCATTCCGTCTTCACTACATTTCACTCTTTTTTCTGCTTTGAGGTTCGCTTCATTCTATTCGCTTCGCTCACAGAATTCCACTCACTTTCTAAGACTTCCTTTCAATTTACCTAAAAATGTCCCTCGTTTCACTCGGTCCATATTTATTTAAAATCCGTTTCTAGTCTTATATCTACAAAGCATCTATTACTCTGGGAAGCTCCTAAGTGTTTTTTTAATTTCCTTATATATGTTTATGAGAGAGTGGTTATATATAGTCAGAGAAGGTTTTAGGTTTTATGCGATTTATATAGATGAGAGTAGTAAATATATAAAGACGGTGAAACTAATACACAAGAAGGTAAGTATTAATTTTATCAGGAACTATTCTATTCGTCCTATATTTATACTTGAATCCCGACATAAATATCTTACGCTTCCTAGATATTGTAGTCATAGTAAGTTAGGGGAGGCGTTACGGTATTATATAGATCTTATAGAGTTACGGCCGATGTATAATTTACCACATTCTGAAGTAGAGATCTTAAAAATTGAAGAAAAGTATTAGGTATTTAGTTAGGAATTTTAGGTATAGATCTTGTTATGTAATTGAATTTTATTTTGTGTCTCGGATTGTAAAGGTTATTAAATTAAAGCATCATAAAAAAATAAGTGATAGGGTTATTAAACGAATATTTGTACAGTATAGGTCGTCCGATTATTTTAATTCTTTTCTTTTAAAGACAAGGCACGGTTACAGCGATAATCCTTTGAATCTAAAAAATATGATATGTTATTATATAGATATACTTGAGAATACTTACTACGATAATAACCCTAACCCTAATATAGAAATTCTCAGTTTTCATGAAGTTTAGATATCTAGTAAAGGATAGTATAAATAAGTGTTGTTTTTTAATCTGTTTTAATCTTATAAAATGGAGGGTGAAAGTTTTTAAGTTAAGGCATAAAAAAATAAGTAAAAAGATTATAAACACGATACCTTGTTGTAGTTTTGTTTTAGGGCAAGAGACTGCAAAATATCTTAATAAGTCCTATAAGAATACAGAAGATATAATTGTAAAAAATACATTGAGTCATTTTATAGGTTTAGGTTATCTTAAAACTGCTAGTTTTAATATAGAGGTTATAGGGTTAGAGAAGATTTAATATCTTCTTTTTTATTTTGCAAAAAGAAAAGGCACCTACAAGAGGCACCTAATCCTTCACAAAACTAAATAAATGAAGATCTAACATATATAAGGAATTGAGAGGAAAATAAAAGGAGCACAATTATGATACTCCTTTTAACAAAATCAATATTGAACTCATGAAGTAAGTTAACTTCATATATAAGGGTTTCAAGGCCTTATTAATAGTATGGTAGTATATTTATATAGGATAAATAAAGAGATTAGTGTTTTAGCTATCCTAGAAGAATTTAGAGTATTATATCATCGACATCCAATTGTTTTAATAAAAAAGAAGCTCTCTAAGAATATATTAAAGGGCTCTTATTATGTATATGAAATTTGTAGTGTAAAGAGAAGTCTTAACTTAAAAGGAGAAATTACAGATTGGGATGATTTTTTATACAGACATCTTAGTAGTATATATATGACTACTAGTGTTGAGTTATTATACAAATACGAAATAAAAGATAGAAAGGAGTAATCCAATCTATCTATTTTTTTTAATCGATAAGTCCATTTTTATTAAGCCAATTAAGAACTTTATCAACAGCTTCTTCTAGTGTATCTCCTGTAGCTAAGTCTTGATCAAATACATAAGAATTAGATATGGCCCAAAAGTTAGTGGGTCCAAAATCTGATTCTACATCTTCTTTAATTACATCATCTGGTTTAGCTGGTAAAGATGTTTCAATACCACCTTCATATGGATTGTAGTAATTATAAGATACAACAAACTGATTATTCTTATTTTTTGTAATATCTAGAAAATACTCCCCCATATTAAAGGACCAAATTCCATCGTTTTCAGCATCAAATTCATTATTAGCATAGTTAGTAATCTTATATTCTATGCTTCCTGGTAATTTCTTTAATTTTTCTTCTAAGTTCATATATATATAAGGAAAATAAAACCTCCCAGTAAAAACCAGGAGGATTATTTTAAAACAGTCTTAGGAGGTTAGTAATATCTCCCAAGTCATCATTTTCAAAAGTATAGGGATCCACTTTTGCATTAGGATCGGAATAAATATTTGGATCATCTGTAGTAATAATACCTGTTTCTGGATCTGTGGTGTTTGTTCCAGGAGTTCTAGGACCAATATAACTGCATCCATCAAAAACTACGGTACCTCTTTGAATTATACTTGAGTTTTGGTAATTATCAGAAGCGGCTTTTAGTTTTTTAATCCAGTAATTAGGATAAGGATAGGTGCTGTTATAAGTTTTTCCCGATTCATCTTGATATTCAGTATATTCAGTCTCAAGATCATAAGGAGGGATAAATAGTCCTGGTTTTGGTTCAGGGCATGCAAAAGTAATCCAAATAGGGCTAGCTCCTTCTTCTATAGGTGTTTGTTTTACTTTCCAGAAGAAGAACGGCTTTTGTTTACTTAGACCGTCGGAGAAAACGACATAGTATTTATTATGTTCAGGATCGGGATAATCATCGGTAGCTGGAGTTGTTGAAGATGGAATACTATTTTCTTCCTGACCTGCATCCAACAGACAGTCCCAAATATTAGCCACAATTACTTTAGTTGTAGTTGTAGTATCTCTAGTAGAACTATTGAAAGTAATTATTTCCTGAACCAAGCTATCTCCAGAGATCCAAGCTTGTCCATAAAATTCACTCATATCTTTAGTTATTATTTAAAAGTTTCTCAGCTGCCTTTAAATATGAATAGCTGTTATAATATTCGCTAAGGTCAGGAGGGAAAGATAGGAATGAGACGTCGAAGTGTTTTTCTATTTCAGCTACTACATCAGGGTCATCAAGGTAGCGTTGGAATATATAAGCCAAGCCACCAAGAATAACAACACCATCAATAACATCAAGAAATTCAGAGTATTTTTCTTCGAGTAGACCTAAGACATTACTAAGATATTTTTTAGTGAAGTCTTTAAGAGGGCCTGAGATATCGTATTTTCTAGCTCTTCTTGTAAAAATTCCGTTTGAGTCTATAATTTGTTGAGCTTCTTTTACAGAAACCTTAAACTGATATTCTCTAAACAGGTAATCTACAACGTCATAAGCTATATTAATTACTCCTGTGTTTGGAATTCCTATAGCGCTCCCTGAAGAACTGCCTGAAGCAACTACGGCACACATATCAACGGTCAAAAATCCTCCATCAACCACAATATAGTTCATTAATTTGGTTGAGCTATGAGATTCTGACCGTATATTAAGGCCGTAATTTGAATAGGCGAGTTTACAGGAGAGACCTTGAGGAAGACACATAAAGTAATCAGTTTCTATAGGTATCATAAGAGTTTGATAAAGGTGTTCTAGTAGTTCATCTGTTCTATTAGAGAAAGCCAGAGAAAGACCAATCACAACCTTATCGAAACTATCAGAGCCTCCATAACGTTTAAGTAAATAAGAAATCCAGACGGGGTAAGCTGCTTTCATATCATCAAAAGTTTCCAAAGGGAGTAATGATGATCTAGATACTTTAAGAGCGCTTTCACCGAGGACATAAGTATCGACGCCTAATTTAAACATAATATCATCGTCGATTTCCATAGGATCATCTATTTTCGCAACTGCACTAATAAATTTTTCTAATTGTAAAGCTCCAGCGTCGTTATAATAAGCCACCTTAACGCTAGAGTAACCTAAATCTATAGCTAATAATCTCATTCTTCTATATCCTTAACTATTTGACAAAAATTTGCTAATATTTTCTCACTAACCTCAAGATTTTCAAGATCAGTAATTAATTCATTTTTCACATAATCGATGGGGACTCTACTAAGAACATAAGATTTTTCCGAAGTAGTAAGGAAAATTGTATATCTTCTTTTACTATCCTCATTATAGAGTCTCTTAACTATAACCTGATACAAAATTTCTTTATCAGTAATTTCTAAATCAACGTTTGTATTTTTATAAGCGAGAAGAAGTTCACCATCCTCAGAGATAGCTTTTAAAGATCCTTCCCAAACTTCATCAGACGAATTAATTACACTAATATACGATTCTTTTGTTTCCATATTTTAATTTAAAATCTTCCTGAATCTCCAAATCCTGTAGTACCTCTATCAGTATCTTCAGAGATTTCATCAACATTTTCAAATTTAATCTTTTCTACAGTAGCAAAAACGAGTTGAGCTATTCTTTCACCAGGTTCTATAATTTGTCTATTCTTATCGAGATTGATCAGAATAACTTTAATTTCTCCTCTATAAGTTTGATCTATAGTACCCGGAGAATTAAGTACAGTAATTCCTTTCTTTAGTGCTAAGCCGGATCTAGGACGAACTTGAATTTCAAAATTCTCAGGCAATTCTACATAAATTCCTGTTGGAACAGCATATCTTTCCCCAGGTTCTAGCACAAGAGGTTTATCAAGGAACGCTCTAATATCCACACCTGAATCAGTTTCATGAGCGTATTCAGGATTAGGATTGTTTGATTTGTTTAATATTTTTACTACTTTATCAGTCATATTTTCTTACAATACTATAATAATCAAATCCGTTATTCATTTTGATTATTATATTGAATAAAAAGTTTTATTACCGAGACCTAGTATATGTTGGCTTTCACCTTCAATATCATCATGTACTATAATTCTCCCGGTAAAGTCATTAATAATTGTATAACATTTTTTATTACAGAGTTCAGTTTCAAAACCAGGATTATATTTAAGTACTTCATTCAATAGAAATACTCCAATACATCCTGCATCAGTAGTAAAAGATCCAATTGTCATAACCTTATCTTCAATACATCTAAGATCACTTTCAGCTTTATCAAAATCTTCTTCTAAAGCTTCTCCATAGTTTTTTAAAGCCTGGACATGATCGTTTAAAAGATTAATAAGGCCTACCTCATTCAAACTCCTTCTCACCTGTACAACATCAGAAACAACCTCAGGCATACCATCAAGCCAAAGGTAGTTAGTGAAAATAGGTGAATTAATACGACAATTTTCCCAATCAAATATCTCTCCTCTTCCCCAATCTTTATCTTTAGATATATAACATGGGTCAGTAATCACAAGAGAGCTACTCTCTGTAATTTTCATAATTTAAATCTGTGTTTAACAATTTTCTTGAATAACCAAGATTTACCAGACACGAACCTTATTTTACCTAATATACCAGGTCCTTTCCAGAATTCATTACGATCAACTCCGAATATATCAAATCCATAGTTTTCAGGGCTTAAGCAAACTCTATCATTTCTTAGGACACCTGAATTAATAAGATCTTTTAAAGTTGACATAAGATAATCATAATCAACCGGTAAAAGGTAGGTTCTTTTTTGTATTCCCTCAAGATCAAGACAGTAATAGGTCAAAACATTCAATCTAACTGTCTTTGATTTTTGTTCGAATACAACTTGTCTAGCGTCTTTATCATACCACACCACAATAGGCGTGGGAAATTTTGTGTTTAATGTGTCTTTACTAAAAGTTACTAAGTTATTATAAATATCTAATAAATCGTCTTGTAACTCTACCATATTTTGTTTTATTAATCTTCACTGGTTGCACAGAAGATAGTAATTCCAAGAGAATCTAGCAAATCGTAGATCTTAGAAATAATAGTTCCGTTATTAGAACCAGTAATGTTTTTAATTCTATCTAGGTTTGAAATAAGTTCCTGGAAAGGATCTTTAAAACCTGCGAATTTAGTTTGATCAAAAAGTCCTGATTGGTTTACGATTTGCTTAATAATAGCGGTAATTTCAGTAGTACCAGCAGGAATAATTTTAGTTGCAGTAGGATAATCGTTCTGAATGAAATTGTTATCTATAATATTCCACTCAACAACATCACCACTAGGAACACCAGTAGCATTATCCTCATCATCAGCTACGTTTTGAATTTGAACTTTATATCCGATCTTACCTAGAAAATAATTGATACAGGCCATATCCTTCCTAGATAGAACTGTATCAGAGTTTATAAGATCTTCTAGTTGATTATTACCGATTCCGCCTTCAAATTTATCTAGGTTATCTTTTAGAAAACCCTTTACGAATTCAATAACACCAACTCCCATAGTCTCAACATCAAAACGATTACGGGCGACACATCTTCCAACTCTCGAATTCACATCATTCGGAGTAATTGCATACAAATTTACTTCAATCATTTTTTAAGTTATTTTCAATTATTCTGTCTGGATTAGATACTGCTAAGAATATCCCCCAGAGCTTATCTTCAATTTCTTTGTCTTTTAGTAATAATTTTTCATTTTGTGTAAAATCACCTGCTACTAAAATAGCTTCTTGAATTTCCTTTAACTCTATATCTTTTCCATTAACCCAGTCTATATATCGATCTACAATATAAGACTCAAAATCAGGATGTATAGTAGTTAAATCTAGAATTTCAAACTTAGGAATTAGAATAGCATCAGCCAAGAATTCCCAAAATCTAGTTATTCTAGCAGTATATCCATATTTCCTTACTATCTCATTATTAACAAGAATAGCAGGAACCGAATAGTCTGCTTTATTTTTATTAACTTTCATAACACTCTCTTAATAAAATGTAAGAAGCTTTCCAAACTAATTCAAGGTTCCTCTTAAGAAGATCAGTATTCATAAAACTAAGTAGATATTTATGATACTCCTCTTCTTTTTCTTCTTTAACGAGATTTAATAAGGTTTCTATAGATACATCAGTGTTTTCCCACTTAAATCTGTCTATAACTAAAAACTTATTCAAATCTAAGGTTGTGGTACTAGATAGATAACTTCTCATTCTATCTAACCTTTCCTGACATAACGGATTTCCACATTTAAGGTTTGATCCATATATATCAGATTCACTAAATTTCCAGCCACATGAACAAGTTGGCCATGAATAATTACCATCACCACCTTTAAAAACTTCACCAACCATAGGAATAGTGGAGTTTGCTAGGATTATACTAACCTCAGCTCCTGGTGTTATGTTATTTTTCACAAGCTTTCCTACACTTCCGGCACTAGGTTTTTTAATTTCTATGCCTTTTACTGTAACTGGATCAATTAAGACATTTGCAGACCATGAATCTTTCCCTTTAGAGACTTGACTATTCCATTGTATTCCTCGAACAGTAGTCTTAATTACACCTTCACTACTCGAACCAGCTCCAGCAAACTTTAGTGCCCCGAGACAAATTCCTTTTTCACTATATAACACCCAACCATCATTAAGGAAAGTACCTGTAGATGTGATTGTCATGTCTTTCTCGGTATATTCTGGAACTGAGCCTAATTCATCCACCGTAAATACATCGGCGGGAGCAAATTTTATATATCCTTCTTCATTACGGATTGTCTCAAAGGATTTAAGGACGTCTCTATAATCCATATTCCTAAGAGCTATACCCGCCGGAGAATCATCGGTGTAATATCTATAGGCTCGTAAGGTAAGTATTGAAGTATCGCAGTATTTAGAATTGATAAGTCCATTTGCTCTTTGTCTAGCTTTCTCTGGCTCATCTAATAAAGTACAATCTATTAAAGCCTCAGCCTGAATAGCTACAATACCTTTTGGGAACTGCTTGGGTAAAAACTCAGCTAATTTCCAGGATTGATCTATACCAGGCTCCCCAGAAACACCCTTCTTAGAATCAACTGTGTGTATATTACCTACAGTCACCTCTCGAATTGGTTTTCCAGTCTTAGGATCTACATAAATTGCTATACTCGATCCATCATACTTCAAATCTGCATAAATCTTCTCTCCTACTTGTGCCTGAAAGTCTATAATCGCATTTAACATAGTCTTATCACCAGGCACTTTCGTTTTCTTTATTTTTTCGATATAATTATTTTCAACTTTAGTTCCCTTAGTGTAATTTTCGAAAACATAAAGTCTAGCATTAAAGTTGTCTTCTTCCTTGGCCCTACGTTCAAGCTCATCAAACTCAGCATCACTTAGACCGGTAGGAAGAGAATTGACATAATAATCAATACAAGCTTTAATCAGTATTTGCCATTTTTCAATAATCTTTTCCATATCATGTATAAGGAAATTAATGCTTTTCGACTGCAAAAAATTAATTACCGACTACGATTTTCTCATAATCAGTAATATATCTCTAAAACCTCACATAAAGATAGGTTCTTCGTTATTATTTTATAAAGATATTCTGTTATATTTTTCTTATCAAAACTAAATTCTTTCAGATTCCTAAAAGTATGCGACGAATCACAAGCAAATCTCATATTATCTATCCATAGAATAAGAAATTTACTGTTTATTTTCTTATGCCCAACTCTTTTCGGTAACTTAGGATAAATAAAAAAACCATAAAGAGTCAAGTAAAGCCGGTCTCCTATTAATTCAAGTTTTACCAGATAATATCCTTCTTCTGGTTTATAACGGTGTCTTTGAACTACACAATAACAAATATCTGAACCATCATAAAGCTTCATTTGTATATACCTAAGACCTCTTTTATAAAATAATCATTCCAAAGAAGCTGCCATAATCAGTAATATATCTCTAAAACCTTGCTTAATGATAGGTTTGGGTATCGTATTTTATGAAGAACCTCAGTTATACTTTTATTATCAAAGCTAAACTCTTTATTAATATCCCTAAAAGTAAATGTTGATTCACTGAATAATCCTCTAGTTTCCAACCACTTAATAAGATACCTGTTATTTATTTTTTTATTAGATACCCTTCTCGGTAAATTAGGATAATCAGGGAAATGATAGAAACTTAAATAAAAGTTGTATTCTATTAATTCTAGTTTCACCAGATAATAGTCATAACGGAGTCTTTGAACTATACAATAACAGACTTTTGAACCATTAATTGTCATCGTCTAAGAAACCTGATATTATTTTTTCAATACCAATTATACTAGTTTCATCTATCTGCATTAATCTTGTTAGAATATCAACTACATTAATTTCTTCCTCCTTATACATAATATAATAATATCCAGAAAACACACAAATACTATGAGTTATAAATTTCTTTATTTTTCTTAAAGAGTATTTTGTAGATATTTTCTTATGATAATTCTTTTTAATAAGCCTTGTAAACCAGCCATGATCTCTATAAATCCTAACCCTTAATTCTTTATATTCTTCTCTTTCATCACTTCTTTCCTCCCTTAGAATTACAAGCCATTTTCCACGATCCCTAATAGTACTAGTATAAACACAATATAATCTTCTACTCATCTTCTATAAAATCAATTCCACCAGTACAAGATGAATAAACGTAAGAATCTAGAGGAGGACAGTAGAGAATGTAATAATAATCTTCATGGGTCAACATCAATCCCTTCAATATATACTCCTCTTTTCTTTCATAATATCTAACTCTCCTTCCTAACTTATCCTTTACTTTTTCACTTATATTCTTTAGATTCGTACTTCCGGCCCGATTAATCTCTTCGTCCTTAAAATCAGTTGTCTTCATTAATTTACAACTTACAGACATAGGACTAATATAATGCGGGCCAAATAATCGAATCTTATATAAAAACCAAAATATCCAAGAAGGCAAACTATAAAAATCATTGTAAGCCTTCAGTGTTTTAAAGTGAATAGTAAAGTGAATTCCAAGTAGTCTCCAAATCGATTTACTACTCCATCCGTAATATTTAATTCCTTTCATCATATATAAGGAAATAAAAGGAGAAATTATAACCTGAATCATAATCTCTCCTAAACTAAATTAATCAAACTCTATCTTACCCGTCTTTATAATATCTAAATCGGTTAAGGGAGTTTTTTTGTTTATATTTATTCCTACTTGCTGCAATACCCAACCAAGAACAGTTAAATTTCCATATTCATCTTTTGGCTTCGTATCACTGCAACTATAAAACTTCGGAAAATATAACTTAAACTCATCTGAATCAAACTCACAATATCCACAGTCAAGTATATTATTTAAGGTCATGGGTTCTTCTATAATTCTCCCATTCCACATAACTTGAGGACATATTCTGAGTATATAAGGCTGAATTTCTATGTTCGGATTCTCTATATAAACCCTAGAAATTACATTACACTTATTTTCTATTAATAAGCTTAAATTACTTTCCGGATATTCACATGTATTTATTATAACAGTCTTTCCTATTATATACTTTACATTGCTCGGATTTACAAAAACATTACAATTACCTACTTTATTACTTAAATCTTCTTCTAGGTATATGCTCTCTATAACCGAACCTAATCCTTCTAAATAAATCATAATATTATCTGCGTACCTTCTATGTCAATTGTAAAAGAATCTGGCTTAACGTCATCATCCTCATCTAGCTTACATAAATAAACTACATTACACATTCTTATAGCGGACGAGTCTTTATCATAATATAATCTAACAGCTGAATATCCTCCATCTTCAAATTTACTCCTAAGCACATCAGGAATAAGACTAAGACGAATAACTCTAAGACTCTCACAATCACATGCTAAACACTCATCCAATTCACATGTATCTCCAAATCCAAAATCATTACCTCCCGATACCGAAATGGCTCTATATCGGTTTTTTATTTCATCTTTTTTCTTAGGCATATCAAAGTTTATTTATTATTTCTTCGGTATACTTAACAGGATCAAACCTCTTAAGCTCCTTCAATTCATCTTTAAGCTTCTTTATCCTATCACTCGTATCTTTATTCTTACGTAAATAGGAAATAGGCTTGGACATAACTACACTAATTACTTCTTCACTATACCCTAAAACTTTCTGAATTTCTTTATCATCAGCTTTAGGATTTTTATTGAGAACATAATCAGCAATTACAGGCAAAGCTTCTAAAACTGATATATTAAACTTACATTTTTCTATACGCTTTTGATTGACTTTTGTAATTAGTTCTATGTAATTTTTGTAAGTATAATCTAACCAGTCTTTTAGGGGAATTCTAAAACAAGTTTCTCCATTGGTTACATTGAGGTTATATGTAGTAGAATCATAACAAACTTTTCTTGCTATTCCTTCTATATCCTCTACTGTTATACCTTTTGCGCCAGGAACTCTACCCACGAAAAGCTTTGGTCCATTCTCATCAGTAAGGTCTTCTATATAAATTTTTCCTTCACTGACTAGCTTATCAAATTTTCCTAATCTCGGTGTAAAAATTCCAGTATCACCTTCAAATAAGATACCTTCACTTTTACCATCATGGCTCATTGATCTGGATATTTTGTAAGAGTATATAACTCTACCTTTACCAGTTTCCCATAATCTTCTTAACTCTGAATTTGCTTTATCTATAAAAATGTTCATATTAGGTTCAAGCAAATCAGGATTATCGTGTATATAAGCTTGATATAAAGATTTTGGTGAGAAGTTAGGATATATACACATAACTCCTACTCCAAGACCGGTTACCAAAGATTTCAGATATAAACAAAGTGGTAATGGAAGCGGTATATTAATTGGCTCCATTTCACCTTGAGGGGATTCTACCATAGGAACTTCTTTTACTAGATCTCCTATAATATCCCAATACAAATCTGATAATCTATTCTTAGTATACCTAGTAGCTGCGTGTGGACAATCTACACCATCAATTTGTTTATTTCCAAAAAATCCGGAACCAGAAAATACACCAGATTTTACTAATTGTGCATTCAGGTCTTCACAAGCCGACGTGTTATGTGGATGCCAACGAGATAATGATGAAACTAAGTTCATAGTTGGTACATCTTTTCCTTTTGGGTATTGTAAAGCTGCCCATACTAATCTTTTATAAGAAACCTTCATTCCATCAGCTACATTTGCGATTGCTCTAAAATTATTTACATAAGCACCGTAGAATGTATAACACTCTTCAGCTATTTGTCCAACAGGTTTATATAATAATTCAGGTGTTGCTAATGGTAATTCAACACATTCTTTCTTTTTTCTTCCCATAATCAAAGATCTTTAAAATTATAAGGATTACTTAAAATATTTTTATCATATAATAATTCTTTTCTGGCATCAATATCTTCTACCAGTTTCATAGCAAAATCCATTCCATCAGTCGTAACTTGGAATAGTCGACGTTTGCTTGGATCATAAAACGCGTTATAAACATCATCACGATTTAATGAACCTACCTTATGTTTATGTTAAGTCGTCTTTTAATTCTTAACATGAGATTTCTCTCCTCATGATTTCCCATGAGAGCAGACTATATCTTAATCTATAATCTATAATTTAAATCATAGATTTTCCGCTTTTCGAGTAATCATTAAAGACTTATTACCCTACTCCATTTCTGGATAGTCGTTGAAGTTATATAGCAATTTTTATTTTTAATTTTTAAAACTAAAACCATCTTTACCTTTTCTTATCCAATTAACTATAGTCGATCTTGCTACTTTATAATAATCAGCACAATCTGAGATAGAATTAAATACTTTTCCTTCAGCAATTACAGGTGTAGATAATTTTAATTTTGTACTCGGATTATTAACATTTTCTAAGTGAGTACATATTTTAAGATTTTCAACTCTATTGTCTGTAGGAATTGTAGAAATATGATCCACTTCATATGGAAATTTTATTTCTTTATTTTTATTTATAAAAGCTTCTGCTATTATTCTATGAACAAGATAATTAGTTCCTTGGATACTAACTGTAAGATATTTATATTTTTCATGTCTTTCATAACCACACGTTATATATGTTGTATTATGACTTTTCTTTTGAGTGGTTATTTTTAAAATTCCAAAAGGATGAGCCATAACACCTGGTAATCTAGTATTAACCCATAAACTATCATCTATATCTTCAAACGTTTTTCCAATAGATGATAAATAATTTAATAAATTTAAATCAACTATTTTCCAATATAGACCATAGTGATAATTGCTGCTATACAGAGAATCTAATATAACACCTCTATTATATCTAGGATGATTTAATAAATCCTCGTCAGAGTATGTACCTACTTTTATAGTAAGTTCTTTATCTTTATAGGATACATATTGCCTATTCTTTATAAAACTCTTTTTTGGAGAATTATTTGCATTTTCTTTTTGGGTAACCCATCGAAGATTTGTTATTGAGTAATCATTCTTATCTCTATTAATATGATCAACTAAAGTTCTATCTTTTGGATTGAAATTAGGAACGAACACGGAAGCTACTATTCTATGAATTTGTAACCTCTTACTATGTCCTAATCTATTTTTTGAATTTATTAATTTAATATTATAAATCGGATATAGTTCATTTGATTGAATTGTTAAATATTTATTAGTATATATAGATTTTAATTTACCATCTCTACTAATAAAATATTTTCCCGATTCTATATTACCATCTTTAATTACAAGAGAATTATTATAATTACTTATATCAAATTCTAAAATTTCTGGAACATCATCATAGAAATAATCCATAATAAGACCATTTACTTCATTTAATACAAAGATTGATTCGACATTATCTCTAAAGATTCTACCAACCCTATAATTTGGAGGATCAATAGTATCTCTGTGTTTTAGAAATATGTCATCAATATTTAAATTATTCTCCTGTAAATATAATTTTACATCATTTCTAATCATAATCTTTATTTATTTTATTGCTATATAACTGCTGATTGTCCCTATTTAAGAGATTGTTACACTTTATTGTACTCTTAACCTAACAGGAGTTCCCAGCTTTTAACGGAATTTTCATTTACATATTACTATGTAACGGGGCTATGCCGTTAACCCTTTAAAACGTCTAAAATGTTTTGATGTATCTAGACCAACTGGAAACTGTGTTCCAGCCTGTCTTTCACTACTTGGATAAAAATATTGTCCATTCTGTTCAAATATTGGTGATTCAGCTATATAAACTAAACCAAAATCTATCATAAATCTGGCAAACTTCATAAATGCATACATCAATCCGTTTTGGATGGCAAGACCATCTTCATCAGCCGAATTTTTTATATTAAGTCGCCTACTCTTAATATAGATCAGTTAAGATCTCACCTCATCTCTGAGCGTGTCAAGACTATATCATCACCCTCGTCTTTACGTTAGGGGTCCCATCTTTCGAGTAATCATAAAAGACTTATTACTCTACTCCATTTCTGGATAGTCGTTGTCAATTATAAAATTTTATAATTAAGCGAATTGTCTCTATCTAAAAACTTATTACACTTTACTGTACTTTTAGCCTAACGAGAGTTTTCCGCAACAATGGGATTCTCAGAATATATTTCTATATTCTCGGACAACTTTTGTTTATCCGTTGCTATAATTATTTTGCCAAATCTTGTTTTTTGTTTTATCATTTCATATGCTTGCTCTGGTGTTTCACAACCTGATGTGACATTATTAATATCTATACCAAGTCCTATAACTTTAAATATAGTATAAAATTCTTTATTGTCCATCATCTGGTTTGCATTATCATTGCAAACATTTTTAACTTTTCCTCGTAGTGGCATAACTGCATCATACTTGGTTGTTTTTCTTGCAGCCTTTAAGCCGCCTGCGGCTGATGCCCCCTCTGTGAGAAAAATAGAACAATTCCATCTATCATCAGGACCAGCTGTTGCATCACTAAAACCATCAACTAGATCAGCTTTTGATCTATACATACCACGACCTGCAGCATCGTCCATTATTTTCTGGGCTTTCTCTGCAGCACCAAGATGTTTCATAGAGTCAGCTAAGTAATTTAATCTATTTACATGCTCACTCCAATATTCTAGATTTTTTCTGAATATTCTCTGAAACTCTTTAATCAGTGGTGCAAAGTCAGATTGTTTTACTTTTGCTAATCCTTTTAATTTCTCTTTAGTTTGAGAATTATATACAGCCTCACTTGCTAAAATTACAACACACATCTTTAATCCATTTGTAAGATATTTGTGTTTAATTCCAAATTCAGCTTTCAGTGCCTCCATAAAACAACTCTCTGCCCAACTAATATGAACTCCAGAGTCTACATTCAAAGAATTAACTGAACCTGTATATACTTTTGGATTTAACTCAGGATCAGCTTCAAACGTTATATAAAGATCAAGCTGTTCATTTAAGCTAGTATCTTCTGGTATTAATCTCTTTGTGAATTCAAATTGATAAGTTGTTGTATCTGCACTAGTAAAAACAGTACCTTCAAGATCTATAGTAACTTTCTTCTTATAAAACTTTTCTTGTATAAGTAGAAAATACTGTAAATTCTTTATTGGTAATTCTGGTTTTAATGCAGACTTATCAAAAATATCGGAATCAGGCTGAAATAATACAATCGTTGACATCCCGGAAGGTAATTCTTTCCACGTTGCTCCGCGTTTTTTCTTTCCTTCCGTAAACACCAATTTTTCTATATCAGCCTTCTTTAGAGCACCTTCGTAATATTTATAACCCTTTTTATACCATACAATATAAAATAGATCTTTTTTACTACGAGGACCAGCTGAATTCCATAAATCGTATACTTCTTTAGTAGATTTATCAAAATTATTTGGAGTGATTCTAGAAAGTAATATGTAATTCTGGGAAACCGCATTTACCGCAGAAGAGCCTATCCCATTCATCCCAACGGTAGCTTGTTTATTATCTACAAACTTAGAACCTGAATGAAGTTCTGAAATAGATAGATCTGCTTGTACTACAGGTTGTCCATCACGTAGTTCTTTAGAGTATTCAATATTTAAACCTCTACCATTATCTGCTACTAGAATATAGTCATTCATATCTCGATCAATTATAATCTGATTAGCAGCTACGTAACACTCATCCACAGAATTATCGACAATCTCTCTAAGTAATGTATCGGTAGACTCAGTGCCCCCTAAATACATACCTATTCTAGCTCGAATACACTCTGGGAATTTAAGCAATTTAATTTCATCTTGCTTTCCTAAATTTTCAAATTCACTCATAATATATTTTTATTTTGTTATTTTTAAATTTATACGGAGCTTTAATATTCTCCGTACTTATATAAGGTATTAAGATTATCTATTCTGCAAAAACCCAATTTAAACTCCTTATATATGTTATGGAAGAAAATAAAATAATTAAGCACCCATTCGAACTTTTTGGTATAGAATGTGGAAGCGGTTGGAAAAAAATTTATGAGCCGCTTATTGAAAAAATTAAAGAGTATAATGAAAAAAATCCTGACAGCCCTATTCAAATTCTCCAAGTAAAAGAAAAATGGGGAACTCTTAGGTTTTATGTATCTTCAGCGCCTCAAGAAATTTATGACCTTATTGACAAAGCTGAAAAGAAATCTGAAATAACCTGTGAAGAATGTGGTTATACAAATCCGAAAAAAGTAAAAAATAAACCTATTCTCGGATGGTATAGAACTTTATGCCCGAGATGTAGAGAAAGGATTGAGAAAGAAAAGAAAGCATTATACGAAAAAATTGAAAATAAAAATAAAAATTAAACTATGAAATTATTAGAAGATCTTTGTTTGGCTGTTTCTCCTAGCAGTAAAGAAGGAGATGCTATTAATGTTTGGGATCAGTTTATGGAGGATCAAGCGAAAAACCCTATGATCTCACTTCAACATTATTATACAGACAAAATAGGTAACTCAGTCTGGAAATATAGTGGAGAAGGTGAAAACAAAACTAAGATCCTAATTTCAGCACATATCGATACAGTTTGCGGAAGAGTAACTAAGATAACGGATAAGGGAACTTTAATGTTTTCTCAGTCGGCCGGAATCTGTTTGAAGTCTTTGGTATCTGGAAATGTTATAGTATGCGCCGGTGATAAAAGAATTCCAGGCGTCGTACAAAAACAGGCCCTTCATTTAGACACCGATAGAAAAAAGCTTGGGGATTGGTTAGACTTTCGAATTAATATAGGAGCGAAAGACAAAAAACAAGCTGAGGAATTCGGTGTGTTTCCTGGGGCCTTGATAATATACCGGCCAGAAATCGAGACTAATTTTGGAAACGGATATATAAGAGGAACAGGACTAGATGATAAAGGTGGTGTATGGATCGTTGCTAAAGTCCTCGAAAAATTGGCCGGAATGAGATACGACGCAAAAAACTATGACATCTATTTCGGCGCAGCAACACAAGAAGAGACGGGTTTAAATGGCGCTAAAAGAATGGCTAGAAACATAAACCCAGATATTAGTATAGACATTGATTGTACCTTTGCCGATACTGAATTGTGTGGAAGCGAGTTTAAAGATCTAGATATAAACTTGGGAGATGGGGCTTTGATTGCTTACGGTCCTGAAAAAAGTGAAAGATTATGTACACTTTTTAGAGAACAAGCTAGGGTAAATGAAATCCCCGCTAAAACTTATACTACTAGAGCGGGAGGAACTAATACTAAATCATTCCAGGACTTTGCAGGTGATTGTGAATGTGGTCTTCTTAGTTTCGGTCTCTTAAGTATGCATAGTAGTAATGAGATCGTAAAGAAAAGCGACCTAGAAAATATAGTGGACTTAATAACTAGTACAATTATATCTGGAAAGCTTTGAAATCCTTATATATGTCCATAAGTTACAGTTTTTAAGAAAGGGAGGATCTAATTTTAGGTCCTTCTTTTTATTTCCCTTGAATTCCTTATATGTGTAATAAGTTACTGTTTCTGCATGGGGAGGATCTTAACGGGTCCTCTCTTTTTTTTATCCCTTGAATTCCTTATATATGTCATAATTATAAGATTTAATGTGTTGAGAAAATACTATCCGATTAAATTTGGGTAGTATTTTTTTATCCATCTCAAATCCTTATATATGTCAATGATTTAATATTAATGTGTTTGGTAAGAGGAAGCTTAAATGTTCCCTTTTATTTTGCACTTGAAATCCCTTAAATTCCTTATAGTTGTGAAAATGAAAACTAATTTCTTAGAATTAGTGAATAATAATAATTGGCCGGTTCGTCTAGTTGGCCTAGGACGTGAGATTTTCATTCTCAAAATCAGGGGTTCGAATCCCCTACCGGCTACAAAATTTGGAGAGGTGGCCGAGTGGTTTATGGCAGTGCTCTTGAAAAGCACCGACCTTCACGGGTCCGGGGGTTCGAATCCCTCCCTCTCCGCAAAAACAAGAATTAAGCAGAAGTCGCATAGAGGCCTAGTGCACCTGCCTTCCAAGCAGGATCTCGTGGGTTCGAATCCCATCTTCTGCTCAAAACGCTTCCGTACTCGAATTGGTATAGAGGCTGCACTTAGGATGCAGTGCGAAAGCATTGTGGGTTCGAATCCCACCGGAAGTACAAAAGAGGTGCTTATACAGAATTTTTCTTCGCTTAATCTCCTTCTCTGTATTTGCACTTCGAGGTCCTTTAGCTCAGTTTGGTTAGAGCACCGCACTCATAATGCGAGGGTCGGGGGTCCAAGTCCCTCAAGGACCACAAATTTGGCCTTTTAGCTCAGTTGGTTTTAGAGCACTTGACTGTTAATCAAGGTGTCCTTGGTTCGAATCCAAGAAAGGCCGCAAAATATGAAATAATAAATATGATGGATAGGTATACCGTAATTGGTAGCGGGCCTGACTGTAAATCAGGTGCCTTAACGGCTCTGGAGGTTCAAGTCCTTCCCTGTCCACTAAGATAGATTAAATTCTATCTTATTTTTTTTGCACCTTAGAAGCCGAGAAATCCTTATAAATGTAATTAACCTTTAAAATATAAATAATATGACAGTAAAACAGTGGATTGCTCTAGGAATTGGAGTAGCAGCAGTAGTTACAGAGATTGTTCTTATCTGTACTAATCAAGTGGCAGCTATTTTTGCAGGTGCCGGTTTTGTATTGGGTGGAATTTGTGGTTATCTTGCTAAAAAGAAAAACATTGTGAATTCTACAAATGACGAACAGTAAAATAAAAGAGATCTAGATTAATTTCTAGGTCTTTTTTTTTATTTTCCTTATATATGTTATGAAAAATTATTTTTGTATAGAGAATTTAGCTTTTAAACAAATTAATATACTAGAAATAATTGGAAAGAATATAGAATATTCCTTTGATACAGTGAACTGGGTTGCATTAAATAAACAAGAATTAAAATTTCATAAAAGAAAACTGTATTTAAGATCAACCTCAGTTTCACGTATAAATTGTAAAACTTATTTTAATGTTAGTGGAAATATAATGTCACTGATATATGGAGATAAGTTTACGGGAGATGAGACAAAATTTAATGGTAATAGTGCTTGTTTTTATCGTTTATTTGCGAATAGCTATTACTCTACTAGTTATTTACTTGATGCATCTAATTTAATACTACCTGTTACTACTCTAACTGATCGTTGTTATGCTGGTATGTTTTATAATTGTACTTCATTAATAAAAGCCCCACAACTACTACCTGCTACTACTTTAGCTGAGTATTGTTATAGTAATATGTTTCGGGATTGTACTTCATTAACTACTACTCCTAAATTACCTTCTACTACATTAGCTGATTATTGTTATAATGGTATGTTTGAAGGTTGTACTTCATTAACAGAAGCCCCTCAATTACTGGCAATTACTTTGGCTAAGGGTTGTTATTCTCGGATGTTTGCTATTTGTACTTCATTAAAAAGTGTTCCTCAATTACCAGCTACTAAATTAGCTAAGGGTTGTTATACTGGTATGTTTTATGATTGTACATCATTAGAAACTGCTCCTGAATTACCCGCTACTACTTTAGCTGAGAGTTGTTATGCGTATATGTTTGATAATTGTACATCATTAAAAAGTGCTCCTCAATTACCAGCTACTACTTTAGCTAATCATTGTTATTTTAGTATGTTTGAAGGTTGTACTTCATTAACGGAAGCTCCTGAATTACATGCTACTACTTTGGCTAATCATTGTTATAGTAGTATGTTCAATGGTTGTACATCATTAAACAATATTACTATTACCATAAACACAACTCAGTTATGGGATAAACATAACACTCTTAACTGGTTAGAAAATGTATCTACTCATGGTATAATATATAATAAAGGAAAAGTTAAAGATATTCCTTTAAATAGTAATAGTGGTTGCCCTTATGGTTGGACTATAAAAGAGATAGATTAACTTCTATCTTTTTATTTCCTTATATATGTTATGAAAATTTACGTTACAGAATATAAAGCGAAAACTCCAAGTCATTATTATTATATAGAATTTACTAAAGAGTTTTTAGGTGCGAACTATACTTTTACATTATATTCATTTAAACAAATAAAAAAATTATCACGAAAGATGGTATTGAAAATTATGTCAAAAGAATCACTTAAAAATACTCTTCGAATAAATTATAATAATGTAACTTCATTTCGTTCGTATCACTATGAATATAAAGATAGACGAGAAATAAAATGAAAACTATGAATAAATATCAAATTGTAAAGGGAGATATGATTCTAGAGACTGGAATTTCTACAGATAACTTAGAGGAAGCAAAGAAAACTGTAGAAAGATTAAATAAAGAATTATCAGCGAACGATTTTGATAATTGTGAGGAATATTGGATACTTGATACAGAGACCAGTTGTTCTGTTTGAAATCCTTATATATGTTATTATCTATTGATGTTGTTATACTTTAGGGATCCATTGTGGTCCCTTTAGTTTATTTTTTTTTTGTTTTAGAATATACTGAAATCCTTATATATGTTAGAATAGTGCGGGGTAGAGCAGAGGTAGCTCGTCGGGCTCATAACCCGGAGGTCGTTGGTTCGAATCCAGCCCCCGCTACCAGGAAAGAGGTTTAAAGGCCTCTTTTATTTTCCACCCAAAACAGTACTAAAAGCCTTATATATGTAGAGAAATACATAGGGTTGAGGCCGGTTATATAGATTGGTTCTCAGAACTTAAATTTACAGAGTTTATCGAAAATTCTTTTAGTAAAAATATCCAGTCGTAAAAACGATATCATGGTTTAAAAGAAAAGAGTAGGTTATAAAATTTCGCTCTTATTTGAGTTCTGGCCACGACCGGCCTCAGCTAAATAGATAAAATAGAAGAAAATCATTAAAAATTGACACAAAAATAAGGCCGTCTGAAAAGGTACTGAAAGCCTTATATATGAAACAAAAAAGAAAACCTAAGCCGCGTAATGCAATAGCTTAGGATTATTTTTACACATTTTAATTTAAACAACATAAAAAACCATGTGGGAACGGAGTTATAGTTGTTGCCTTATAAAAACTCTTAGTACCACTCGACACAAAAAACAATTTGTGGGAAAGGAGGGAGCTTCTTCCAAAGCATCCCCCTCTGAGTACCACTCGACATAAAAATAACAAAATTATTAATAGGGCATTAGCCCATTTTATTTTCAAAATAAAAAGAGAAGATTTAATTTCCTCTCTATTTTTTTTTATTTAATCGGGACAATTGAAATATTTCTTTGGTGTTTACTTTTATCTAATGTCACCGTAGTTTGAAATTTTCTTTTTCCTTTTTTATCGATCCTTTTTCCGATTACTTTGTTTTCATTCACTTCAATAATTTCTGTGAACTCTTTTCCTAACATTTCTTCGGCTTCTTTTAACAATTTTTTGAGCTTCTTGTGCATAATTAAATTTCTTTTTTTAAAAAGTTTATAAATTTAGTTTTAAATTTAGTTTTATTCCAAGACATTTTTAAAAATATCTGAGTGAACCAGAAACAGCTACTAAAAATACTCATTGAACAGTAATTTTTATCAAAAACTAATATTATTGCTCCAATTAAATTAACAAATATTAATAGTAGCGCTAAAATTATATTTGCAGAGGGGATTAATCCAAAAAATGTAATAAGAATCCATAAATATATAGGGGATTTTTTTCTCTTCCACACTATATTTTCTGGAACTGCATTCTTTAGATATAACCATCCCTCCTCTTCTCCTTCATAATATAAAGCTTTCCTACTACAAAGACCTAACCAAAATATGAATAAACTAATCCCTGTTAAAATCAAATATACCGTTGTTGTCATCTTATTTTAAGTTCTGTTATCATGATAGGCTTTAAAGAAGTAGTAATAAGCCGACCCTCCATTCATAGTTGGTCTTGAATCTACTCTGAATACTAAGAATTCTGGATTTAGGGGAGGTAATTGTACAGTATCTCTCCATCTTATATTTATTCGGTAAGGATCTCTTATACTATCATCTCCTTTTCCAATACCTTCTACATATCCTAACCCGTCTTCCAGTATTCTCAACATAACTGGAGCTTCATCATAGACAATACCCTGAGGAACTTCTACATAGGGATCATATATAAATAAATCTCCTATGCCCAGTTTTCCATATTCTAGAAGAGTTAGGTCGTTGTTTCCTATCCCTGGAAAACCGAGCTTCATATCTATCATTCGTTCCTTCATTTTCATAACAAAATCAGGCCAAACTTCTTTATAGCCCATTTTGTATGCGTATTTTATTAAGGTATCGTCATTTACCATCTTCCTCTCCTTTTATTTTATTTTCAAGCCAAGAATCATAAACCTGTTTCAAAGCTTTCCAATTTTCATCTCTAGCTTCAGGATCACACATCAAAAGGTAATCTCTAATTTTTCCTCTAAACGGCTGAAATTGTTTCTCCATAAGTCTAGCACCTAATTCTATGCTATACTCTTTTGGATAATAACCTCCATTATGATTAGGTTCAATTAATTTACCTTCCTCCCAAGCTTCTTTTTTGTGCGTTTCGTCTTTAGCTTTGTTTCTTAAGTGTCTAGCTAGCCGCCTCTTCTTTTTGTTTTCCCTGTTGCCCATTGATAAAACTTAGTATTTGTTCTTTAGATGCACCACCTACGAACTTATCTACTGTTACTCCTTCTTTAATCAGAAATAAAGCAGGTACATTTCTCACTCTAAACAATGATACTAGTTCTTCATTCTCTTCAACATCCAAATCAAGTACACAAACATCCGGTCTTTCTTCAGCTACTTCTTTCAAAACCGGTTCCATAGCTTTACAAGGACCACACCAAGTAGCTCCGAATTTAATCAGAATAAGGTCCTTCTCCTCATACAGTTTTTTCAATTCCTCTGTTGTCATAAATTTGTTTGATTTTTAAAATATAACCATCACATTCTTTCGTCTTAGGCTTTTCTGGTACTTGAGCTACTATATCTGAGAATAAACCAAATAAAGGATCTGTACTCGGTAATTCTTTTAATAACTCTCCTACTTCTTTCCTAAATTGACGTAAGATGTGTATATATGTTGCTCTAGGTCTTATTCCTAGATCCTGTTCTCTATAATATACTAGGTTCCTTCCCTTAGCATATACAAAAATCTTATTCATAACATATATAAGGAGTTTACGCCTTCTTGATTTCCTTATATATGCATTATGTCAGTAAAATTTTTAATATATGAAAGAAAGAATAGAAAAACTTGAAAATGCCCGTCAGATATTAAAGAGCGAATTTGTCGGCCTTGATGAGATTATTGATAAGATAATTACGGCTGTCACTCCTTGGTATGTGACTCCTCAAATTATTCAAAGGCCGGTTATAGTATCGCTCTGGGGTATGACGGGAACAGGAAAGACTAGTGTAATAAATAGACTAATCGAACTACTTGACATAAAAAATAAAACAATGTCCTTCGATTGCGGTAAAGAAGCTGGTGATAACGGAAAATCAATAGTAGAAACTTTAAATGAATTTTTCTCTATTTCAAGATACGGAAACTCACCAACCTCTGCAGCAAGTAAAACATTAACCGAAGACTTAGTTTTTGTTTTTGATGAATTCCAATATGCTAGAACTATTGATGAGTCTGGTTGTGAAATTGAAATAAAATCCGCTATAAGACCTGTTTGGACTCTTATGGATACTGGAATTCTTAATCTAAATGAGGATAACGCTTCCTATGACTATAATACCCTTAACAATTTTATAGATGACTTCCTTGAATATACAAAAGGTCATGAATCTGTGGGACTTGTTAATGGAAATGTGGTTAAAAAAGAAGATGTAAAGGAAATATTAGAAAACCTCGGATTCTTCTATTACGGCCGTGGTATCCCTAACTATTATAAACCTAAGTCATGGGAAATTGAAGAAGAAGGATTTGAAGATGACCTTGATGAACCAGATACAGAAGAAAGTGGTGGTGATAAGAAAAGTAAAAAAGAAAAAGATCCTTATAGAGAACTTCCTATAATACAACCAAATATTCTTAGGACTCTTATTATCAGGCTTAAAGGAATTGAACCTGATAAAAAATACTTAGACTATATCAACGAAATTAACTCATTCAAAACTGTAATTGAATTTGCTGAGTTTCTAAAAGCATGTAGAACTAAATATAATACTCCTAATTTCATTGATTGTAAAAAGTCTCTTATATTCGTCTTGGGTAATTTGGATGAGGCTTTTCCCGCTTCTAAAGACTTGAACCCCGATATTGATGCTGATATATTCTACGACGAAACTAGAAAAGTATCTATATCTGAAATTAAAGATTCATTACTTAGAAGATTTAAACCAGAACAACTTAGTAGAATAGGTAACAATATAATTAAATACCCTACTCTTAAGAAAGTCCATTTTGAAGAACTTATTAAAAAAGAAATTGATAGGAACTGCAACGACTTCTTTAAAACTACTGGTATTAAAGTCTCAGTTACTCAGGACTTTAGAGATTTAATTTACTCTGAAGGCGTCTATCCCGCTCAAGGTGTACGTCCGCTATTTACAACTATCGGAACTATATTTACTCCTATTTTCTCTGATATCCTAATTAAAGATATGAAAGAAAATGTGGAAGTAGGTGTGAAAAACCCTGAACTTGGATATTCTAAGGATTCAGTTACTATATATTACGGCGACTCTGAGAAAATTATACCACTTGAACTCGGTAAACTTAGAAACCCGGATAATAGAAAACTTAAATTCGCATCTTCCGTTCATGAGGCTGGACACGCTGTAGTTATGTCTTATTTAACCGGTAGAGCTCCTAATGCTATCCTTGGCGTTGATTCTAATAAGGGCGGAATTACTATATACCATGATTCCGAAATGTATGATGAAATTGATACTAAATACGACCTTGAAATAAACGTCATGGTATCTATCGCCGGTTATTGCGCTGAAGAAATTATTTTCCAAGATAATAACAGAATTTTACTTGGTTCAGGCAGCGATCTTTGGACGGCGATGATAGATATGACGAATGATATCTATACTGGCGGATTCTTTGGACCTTATTACTATCACAATCCGGCCGTTCTGTATAATAATAACGGTATACCTAATGGATTCGATGATACTGAAATAAAAACACAAATTAGAGTCTGGTATGAGGGTCTTGTGAATAAAACTAAGAATATAATAGGAGCTAATAAAAAACTAATTAAAAATCTGGCCCTTAAACTAGTCGAAAAAGGTAAAATGCTAGAACCTGAATACCTCGAAACTATAAAAGAAACAGAAGGAAAAGGAGATTACGCATTGACTGAAGATAGAATGAAACAAGCTAAACTCGAAAATAGCTATGAATTCTATGAGAGGAAACTAAGGGAAATATGAAGAAAAACCAACCATTATTTATAGCAGAAAGATTTGATTTTTATAAAGAGGCTAGTTTCAAATGTAGATTCATAGGTTCCCTGGTTAATGAAATAATGTGTACTAAAGGATATATTAAAGGTTGTATTTATCCTAGTAAAATGCAACAACCATATATCGAAACGGAAAGTGTATATGGGATTTCAATTCCATTTACATATAAGTTTAAATATACCGGAATCGCTTTTGTTAAGATAGAAGGTATGAATGATTTATGTATAGGTCGTTTTCTATGCCATGAATATAGAGACGGTACACATGATCAGTTTTCATTTGTCTATAAAAGAGGTGATGAGATGGCAAAGAAAGAAATAGATCAGGTATTTAAGGACCTAGAAGATGCATTTAGTTTAAAAGAGTGTTTAAAAGAGTAATGTCTTTGGATGTTACTCTTTTTTTTTCGGAAAGGTCTGGAAGTCTGGAAAGGGCAAAGCCTGTGTATTATAACCGAGAGAGACGCCTTCCCACTACGTGCCACAATTCTACTCCATTCCATTCCGCTTTCGTTAACACTCAAGCTACATTCCATTTCGTTAACGAATTGAACCCGTCTCTCTGATTACCCAATGCACTAAGCTAAAATTCCTAGGCCTCCACAACGTCCGTTCCGGCCTTTAACGGAATTTCTTAACGCTTGTGCAGGGGTAAACCCATAGAATATAATATCTAATTTTCCTATTTTCCAAAAATGGAAAAAATGGAAATGGTTATTTAAAGGAAGCCCATTATTTACATTTAAAATTGGAAAAACACACTCCAGAAGACTTGTATTTCTTATATATGAAATACAGGCCAGGGCCCTTTCCAGGGGCCTGTGCCAGAATTTTAAAAATTAGAAATTATGGAAAATTTAGAAAAAACTGTTAATCTAATAGCTGTCCCAGATGAGATAGAATATATTAGTGAATGGAAAGAATTTGTTTATCCTAAAGGTCATTTAATCTTAGATAAAACTATTTGTGGTTGTGGTTTTACAGAATATTGTTTAAATAATGATATTCCCACTATTCTTTGTTCCCCTAGAAAAGCATTATTAGAGAACAAAGAGAAGCAACATAATAGTGAAGATGGCCAAAATAAAGGATTAAGACGTATTTATTATTTCAGAAATGAAGAGGAATCTATTGTTTATGATTTTCCCTTTGACATGACAGAAGAGGAGAAGAAAGAAAAAACTCAAGAAATTAAAGATAAAATTTCTGAGTTAAGTGATGTTGAGAAGGAATCGTATATGACAAGACTTAAGATAAACCTAACTAATTATCTTAAGGAATGTTCTAAAAGTAATGAACCTTTTAAGATTATTGTTACATATGATTCTCTTCACCATATCCTTGATGTCTTTAAAAGTTATGGAATTGATCCAAAGAGTTATGCCATAGTTGTTGATGAGTTTCAGTCAATTTTCATGGACGCAACTTTTAAAGCGACCGTAGAACTTGATTTCGTCAACGATCTTTATGACTGTGAGAATGTGCTATACTTATCAGCTACCCCAATGTTAGAAAAATACTTAGGGAAATTGAATTATTTTAAAGATCTCCCTATGTACAAATTGAAGTGGCCAGATAGTAGAATAGAGCACGTTAAGGTAGAAAGAAGAATTACCAGAAACATAGGAACAGTATTAAAAGAATGGATAGATAACTATAGAAAAGGAGTTTATCCTAACAAAGTACTTCAAGACGGTACCTTAAAAGAATCTAAGGAGCTCGTTATATTTGTTAATTCTGTTAATACTATTTGTCATATAATAAGGAGGAATGGATTAAAACCGGAGGAGACAAATATAATATGTTCAGATTCTACTGTTAATATTGGAAAACTCAAGAAAGTAGGTCATAAGATAGGAGAAATACCAGTACAAGGGGAAGCTCATAAAATGTTTACACTTTGTACTAGGACTTCTTATCTAGGTGCTGATTTTTATTCTACTTGTGCTTATACTATTATTTGTTCAGACTGTAATATAAAAACATTAACCGTAGATATTTCTTTGGATCTTCCTCAAATTCTAGGACGACAAAGATTAAAGGAGAATGTATTTAGAAATGAAGTTTTATTCTTATATAAGGCAAGATCTAAAGATGAAGCTTCTATTAACTTTACAGAAGAACAAAGTAAAGCTAATATTGATTCTAAGATAAAAGAAACTGAGAGACTTTTAGCTGGGTATGAGAAAATGTCTGAAGAAGAGAAATTATCTTGGTCAACTGTAGCAGCCGATGTTAAAAATTTATATCAGAAGAATTATTTAGGCGTTTCATCTAGAACTGGAAAGGCTACATTTAATTATTTGGTTAAAGTAGCAGAAGAAAGAGCGTTTGATGTATCTAGAAAAGAGTATCAAGATGATATAACTATTAAAAGAGGTATAGAGTCAATTCAAGGATATAATCTAGATGCTTCAGATGAAAACAAAACCTCTGACGCACTAAAAGATTTGTTCTATGAATTTAAAGAGAAATACGAATCCTTGCCTAATAGTTTTGAACCTAGGATGAGGTGTATATATGATTATCATGAACAATACCCTCAATTATTTAAACAATTTGGAGATTTTATTAGTTCTTTTATTCCCAGATCTTATGAAAATTACATAAATATATTAGGATTTGATAGAATGAAGGCTAATGGGTTTAGAGAATTAGAGATTATAAGAGAAATAGAGAATATTAGTAATTTAGAGAAAGCAAAAGAATCTAATATAATTGAATCTATTTTCTCCATTGGTTCTAAATATACTACTAAACAGATAAAAGAAACATTGGGGAAATTATATAAAGAGAATGGAATAACAAAAACACCAAAAGCTTCAGACTTAGAGGAATTTTTTGAATTAAAGTCAGTCAAAATTAAGAATTCAGATGGTAAATGGGAGCATGGGTTTGAAATAATAAATAAGAAAGGAAATTAATTATGATATATTTAATACAAGATTGTTATAAAGATGATAATGGAAACTTTGTTGATATATTAAAAATAGGATATTCAAGTAAACCATTTAAAGAATCTAGAGAAAATCAATATAAAACACATAATTATGGATTTAAATTATTACAAGAACGAGAAGGAGACACTGAATTAGAAAATTACCTACATAAAAGATTTTCTAAATACCTCTTACCTGATTCTTATGAATGGTTTTATTATAATGAAGAAATAATAAATGGTTTTAATGTAATTCAAAATATTATAGCTACAACAAAAGAGAAGTATATAGAGAATATTAAATGCTATCTTTTAAATACCTTAGAAAGACCAGAAGAATTATATAAAATTCATAAAACCAGTATAATAGAAGAATTACAGAAATACCCTGAATATAATAAAGAAGAGGAGAATATTTATAATCTGCGCATTAGAGAATCTTTTAAGTTGTGGTATACTTTAATTAAGAGTAATATAGAAAATAATTGTATACTATCTAATCCATATTTTAATGATATTCCTGAAGAAATTGAAAAAGAATGGTTAGAAAAGAATCCTTGGAAAACTAGGGCTATATTGTACTTTAATGAAACCTTAATAAACTTTACAGAAGAACAAAGTAGAGCTAATATTGATGCTAAGATAAAAGCAACCGAAGAAGCCTTAGAAAACTATGAAAAGATGGATGATATAGGTAAAGAAATTTGGGGAGAAATTGCTGCTGATGTTAAAAACTTGTATCAAAAGAATTACATAGGCGTTTCATCTAGAACTGGAAAAGCTATATTTAATTATTTAGTTAAAATAGCTGAGGAACGTGTTTTTGATATATCCAGAAAAGAGAATATAAAAAATGAGTAGTTTAAGTATTTGTTATAAAAGTTCAATTAGTAGTAGATATTTAAAGTCTACGTTATTTCTAGTCCCTGTATCTGATTTAACTGATAAAATGAAGTCAGCTATTCACACTAATCCATATTTTGCGTTAGTAGATTTTTGTTTTTCGTGTGATAATAATGATGGTGTATATAAGAAGATGCCGTTTAATCTTGTAAAGAAATTATATGATATTTTTGAGAGGTATTATCCAGTAACTTCTAAAGTTCGTGTTCATTCTAGAGTTCGTATTTATGTTAACTCTTTCTTTGCGACTAACATAGAGGAGGAGATAAGAGAGAAGGTGTTAGTAAATATAAAAGATAAAGAAGTAGAGGAGGAGTTGTTAAAGAAGATAGTTAAGTGGGTAAGGGAAGAAATGGCGTGAATTTTAGACCGGAGATTTTAGGCGACTGTATTACCTTTGCCTTAGTTTCCCGGTCTTTTATTTTACGCCACCTTACAAACCTTATATATGATGACTGTATTACTAGTTGATTTTGAGTTAGGTTCGTACAGGTTAGTTATAAAAGATGATAAAAAGGAGAAGTTATATGTATGGATGTATGTGGATAATGTGTTTCATAAGAAGTTATCGAAGAAGCTGGTGAATAAGTTAGTGATGAGTTCGATATCTAATAATTTTCCTTATCTGGCGGATAGAAATCTCTCTGGTGTAATTTTATGGAAGTATGAGACATGATGACTGTATTATTGATTGATTATAGTTTTAAATCGTACAGGTTAATGATAAGAGACGATAAAACAAAGGAGTTATATGTATGGAGACGTATGAATATTGTGTTTCATAAGAAGTTATCAAAGAAGTTAGAAAATAAATTAATACAGAGAGAGAAAGATTTGGAACTTGGTCCTCGTTATGTGTCAGATGAAGAACTTGCCGATAGAATTTTATGGAAGTATGAGAGTAGTTATAGATTTCATAGTGTTTAGTAGAGGTGAATATAGATTAGTGTTTAGGGATAATAAAAATAGAGTCTTAGTTTGGTTGAAGGTTTTAAAGTTACATAAAATACTTGGGAAGAAAGCATTGAAGCATTTAATAGACACTTTTCATTATTATTCCTATCCGACGGCTATTTCAACTGAGCAATTTAAGAATGGAGGTTATACGATACTATGGGAAAAAGAGATAGAAATAAAAGATATAAATACATTTTGATATGGAAATTAATTTTGGCGAGAAGTATGAATTAAAGCAAGACCAAGAATATTTTTGTATTCCGATACAAAGAAGGGTGAAATTCACATCACCGGTTTATGTTGAAGCTATATGTAAAAGTACGATACATTATATTGACCCAGTTAGCGGAAGTGATTTAGTGTATTTCGGAAAACTTATAGATATAGACTCCAGTTTATTCAGTTATGTAACCGAAAATGAAATAGAGTTTAAAGAAGAGGATGTTATCGGAACATATACTATGAAAAGTAGTTAATTAGTATGATAGTTACAGTTTATTATAGTATATTTTATCATAAGCCAAATACTAGAATATATATAACGGATGATACTAATAAAGTTGTTCTTTTCTGGTATATATTTAATCATTTAATCAGGAAGAAGCTAAGTAAAAAATTAGTCAGGAAGTTAATAGAATTTGGAAAAATAAAAGGTGATAGGAGATTAATTTATATAGATCAAAGTAGTAATACAATATACAAGATCGATTATGAAATTGATTATAATACCTGACGTACATGGAAGGAATTTTTGGAAAGAGGCGTTATCGTACATAGAGTCTGGTGTTCCTACTGTGTTTTTAGGAGATTACTTAGACCCGTATGAACATGAAGGGATAAGTGGTTGTGAAGCTTTATATAATTTTTCAGAGATTATAGAAGTGAAGAAGAAAAATCCTGGGGTGAAGCTTTTAGTAGGGAATCATGACTGTACTTATATATGGCCAGAACTTAAGATATGTAGAGATAGGTGTGATTATTCTATATTTGATTCAGCTTTATCGTTATTTAAAGAGTCTGGGGATTTATATTTAGGTTTACGACTTGGTTCTTGGGTCTTAAGTCATGCCGGGTTTAATAGATACTGGTTAGAGGATATAGGGAGACTAGGAATTTCAGATATAGCCGGCAAAGAGATTCAGACCCTAGATAAAAGTCGAATCATAAAGCCGTTAAATTATTGTTCTTGGTATAGAGGAGGAGATGATCGTGGTGGTTCTCCTGTTTGGTCTGATATAAGGGAGTATCGATTTACAGACTGGGAGAAGCAGATAGTAGGACACACGCAACAAAGAGAAGTACCGAGAATAGAAGGAAATACTGTATGCTTAGATTGTAGGCAGTGTTTTTGGTTAGATGATGATGAGGGGATTAGATATTTAAGAACGGGAGAAAAAATAAAGATAGAAAATTAATCTATCTTTTTTCTTTCCTTAGTATTGTTATTGGTACATCTTCATCTCTTATTGATAAAATAGAAGAAAGAAAATTATTTAAACTAAAAGTTGCGCTGCCTGATTTTTTTAAAATAGAATAAATTACCTTCCTAGATAATTTTTTATGTATTCCAATTTTATTTTTTAATATGAGATAATAAAGTTGATCGTCATCTGTATTGTGATAATTAACAAAAATAATTATTCCACTTTGAACCCTAGCAGTGATTCCAGGGTAAAGATTATTATATTCAAATCTTAAATAGATAACATATTTATATTTTCCACTTAGTTTCATTATATATAAGGAAAATAAAAAATAGAAAGGAATTAATCCAATCTATTTTTTTATGCGGTGTGTACGGGACTCGAACCCGTGACCCCATGCGTGACAGGCATGTATTCTAACCAAACTGAACTAACACACCAATTTTTAAACTCTCAAAATTTATTGTTGTCCTACCTGGAATCGAACCAAGACCAACAGAACCAAAATCTGTTGTACTACCTTTATACGATAGGACAATCTTGTTATTTATAAGGATTTCAGGTCTCCTTAGTTTCTGAATATAAATTTAATATAGAAATTGCACCATTAACTGAATCCAAAATATCTTCTTTAGTTTTAGCGCCTTTCAATATAAAGGATAGGTCATTTAATAGGTCAGAATCAATTTCATATTTCCTATCAACCTCTTTAAAGAAGACAGGAATCCCATCATCTCTTCTTGCAGCCGAACAATTACCAACTTCCTTTAATCGGATAGATACAAATTCCTGATGTTTTCCTACACAAAATTCTCGATAAGCACAGGAATCACATCTAGTTACTCCATAAAGCTTTTTAGTTACAACCAGTGATTTTCCTAGTAACTTAGAAAATATTTTTTCTCCGATTTTTATAGTTCGATCGCAATTAATAGTTTTCTTTATTTTACTAAAACTATCATCAGTTTCCTGTATTTGATCATCAATATCAATGCTAGATAATTTATTAAGTCCCATAATTTCTATCTAATCTATATAATCTTGAATAGGTTCTCATTACATTAAAATAACTAAACAAATCAGAAACTTTAGGAGTTCTTTTTATATTTAATCGATCATAAAGAGTTTTTAATCTTTCTTTAATTTCTTTAGAAGAAAGAATTTCTCCATAAGAAAATACAGTATAAATATTTTCTTTAATAAGAGGTTCACCTATATGACCATCAACTCTAGTTTGTTCTCTGTATTCTATAGTTGTTGTATCTTGATTTCTTACAGTTTTTTCTTGTTCTCCAAAAACCTGGTAATTAGATTTAAACCAAGGAGGCAAGAAAGTAAAAAATTCAAGATCAATCTCAAGTGTTTGCAAAAATCCTAATTTGTTTTCACGTCCTTTTATTTTTAATAATTTTTTTAATGAGTTCTTTTTTAATTCCCCCAGGTTTTTATATTTTTCACAAAGATCGAAAACATAATCACCCAAAGTTTCACGAAGATAATTAAGTATATCACATTCATAGGTTATATACTTTTTATATTTAATCGGATATTGAGGTTCTTTTATTAATTCTAAAGAAACTAAGATATCTATAATTTTTTTATAATCAGATAATATTTCCTCAGCCTGTGTTTTATAAATTACTTCAAGTTTTTCAGAGGGTGGAGGTGTAGTAGAGTCTTTCCATTGTTCTAAGTAAAGAAGAACATTAGCCTTATAAAGATCTGTACTAATACCTAATATTTTCCACGGTCTAATATTTTCAATGGGTATATAGTCCCAAGGTAATAGAAGAGTAACTTGTAACTCAGGTATAGGTTCTGTTGAAAATGTATATCTATTCTTACTGTCTTTATATACATAAACCATTTCAAATATAAGGAAATTAAACATTAGAGGGTGCAAAAAAAAAAGAGACGCCCTTTTATCGTTCGAGCGTCATTTTTCTCATACCTTATAAATAGTGACTGTCCACCTACCTCGACCCTTTTTTCCTACGGGCCACAAGAGATCTATTTTATTTTCAAATTTCTCATGCATGGTGTCAGCTATTTCATAAATTCCGTTTATACTCGGATCTTCTTTACATACTACTTTAATCTTAGTCCCAAATTTAAATTCCTTGAGTATATCCCGAGAAACTGCTATCCATTTTATTTCTTCATTCTCTAACAGGTCTAAATCAATTCTCTTTCCGGATGCAGTGACTAAAGGATCACCCCAACATTGTTCAGGGACAGAATTATAGTATGTGGCTGTAACTGATTTACCATGAAAACTTTTATCTACGTTTATAATTTGTAGAGGTTCTTCTTGAGGTAATTCTTGTAACAGGTCATCTACTATAAGACTTTCTGTTGTTTTGTTTTGTTTTAATTCTACCCTATGAACTACCCAACCAATTAGGATGCTCCAGGTTAGAATCATTAATAGATTTTTTACATTGTTCATGTTAAAAAAATTTATGGGCATTTAAATAAATTAAATGTCCTGGTTAATATCATATATTAGGGTTTGAGTTGTATATTTTTCCAAAATCAAAGCCATACACTCTTGACTATCAAACTCTGGTATTCTATTTTCATTAAGAGCTTTACAAACCCCATATAATTCTTTTTCGTTTAGTTTTTCTGATTTTTCATAAATTAATTCACTCAGATCAAACCTAACTTTTATATTTATGTTTTCAGGTTCTGCTTTTATTATAACCCATTCTTTATCTAAAACAAAAACCCCATAAATACCTTTCACAGTATTAAGGGTATTAGGGGAAAATAAATGCTATATAAGAATTTTGATTTCCTATATAGCACTAATTAGACACAAAACCCATAAATTGTAATACTACTACCATACTAATAAAAATTATTTAATAAGGATACTGAGTATTATAATTTATAGGTGCAGCATTTCCGAGAGGCACCTCTTCGATAATAAATGGATTTCGGCGTCTCCATCCGATACCACATGATTGCTGCTGTTGTGGAAAATACCCATAGCCTCCATAATCTGGATAACTATAGTTTCCATTATTACTGCTAGTGAAAGAACCAACGCTTTCAACCACAGTTACTAATCCTTGTGTAAGATTAAATAATTTTCCACAAGTATTTTGAGCTGCTCTTAAGCCACTCACAACTACATTTTCGTTGCCAGTGTATTTATTGTTCACTGGTTCAACTCCTACATTGTTTGTTCCATCTGGGTTTGGTTGAGCTACATTTACATTCATCTGATTTCTCTTAGTAGCGTTTTCAATTCCCATGAACACTGCGAAACCAGCACCGACTGCAACAGCCAGTTTTAGTCCCACTTCTAAAATGTAATTCCAATTCATATCTAAAGTTTTTTAATAAATTTCTTCTTCATAGTTTAAAATTTTTAGTTTTGATTACATTTTAATTTTTATTTTTTTTCATCTATAAGGAATTGAGCTCCCTTACTTTTTTGAGTAGAATTCCTTTCTTATTTTAACTAGGATATTTTGGAGTTCTTTTTTATCGGGTTCTTCAGGTAGTTTAGATTTCTCAAAGGCCTCAAGCATTTCAGTTCGTAGGTTTTCTATGTACTTAATAATCTCATCAAACGTACATTCATGATTTTTAATACTAAGCAGGAAATCTTTATCTCTACCTGCTCTATTTAAAATCATACCCTCTCCGTTTGCAAGTTCTTTAGCCATAGTACAAAGACGAACTGCATTACTTATATTCTTAGCATTGAAGTTATATCCTTTTTCGAGTTCATATCTTTCCTGATTTCTTTTTTCAACCCACTCCCAATATCTCTTATAATCCCTACAATGTCCAGAGAAAGCGTCGATATTAAATTGGAAAGTACAAACGGGCTCTTCTCCTTTAGGTATAGCGGTTAGTTTTAGTTGTGTGCTTCCTTCTTCATATAAACCCCGATATTCCTTAGTTCCTGTAGCATCGTAATATAGGGCGTAAAGTTCAACCCCCTTATTACATTTACTAAGGCCACAATTTTTTTCATCAAGGCCCTCACGTTCTAACCATTCATTTAGGGGGATAGTTTTAACGCCCTCAAGAACGATGCAGAAATGAAGGATTGATTTTCGGACTTTCATTTCTTCAGGGTCTATATTAATCAGTTTCTTTAGTCCCTTTGCTTTTTTAATTTGAGATAAAGCATAATTACCAAAAGAATGAAAACACCTCTTAGTAATTAGGTTATCTCTGTAATTGAAAAGAGGATCGAGTACAGGATCATAGTGTAAGGTTAATTCTTTTGGAGTATATAAAGTTTCAAGTGCACTCTCATTACTCTTAGCTAACTCTTCAAATAATTTTTCAAGTTCATTCCAAACATCGTCCTTACTTTTTGATTCCACACATCTAACGTAACCAACACGAAGTCCTAGTATTTGATCTTCAGGAGCTATAAAAATTCCTGAGTGATCTATATCAGAGGTTTCAGTATTAAGTCCGTGTAAATGACTTCCTCTTATTCCTTCAAACAACAATCTACCTTCGTTTCTTATTATATCAAACATAATTAAAAATATTTTAATACTATTTGTTCAATCTCTCCATCTTTTATTTCTGGTAATATCCAAAATGGTATAGTAAATGGACTACACATAACTAGTTCGGAGTTATCTGATATAAATAGTTTATCATCTTGTCTCCAGGCGTAAAGATTTATAGCTACATTAAATGATGTACTTTTTATCTTTCCAAGTTGAGCTCCATAGAGATGTATTGAATATAAATCATGGCCATCAAGATAATATTTATAGTGTGTTATTATATTATCTTTATTGATAGCGATAGAATTAAGAAGATCAAAATCCTTTACTTCTAAATCATCAGAGAAATAGAAACAATGTTCTGATTTATGTAAATAATGAATGAGAAAATCCAGACTTGGTGAGGAATCGATACCCCAAAACTTTACGCAATCAACTAACTCATATAGTGTGCGTGAAAATTTTACTATTGTTTTATTTTCTGAATAAGTTATTGAATCTATGTATTTATCAGGAACCTTTGATATAAATAATTTCTCATACTCTGAATCAAAAGAGTAAAGAGGAATTATGTTATCTGGATTAGAGTATAAATATTTATATAATCCAAATGGGCATGAGATTAATAATTCATCGTAAAAAAGTACTCCGTAGTAAGCTGAAAGAGAAGAATTAAGTTTTTCTAATTCTATTAAAGCAGTTTTAGATTTTAAGTCTAAGTCTATTTTAGTTGAATAAAAGGTTTTGAAAAAGAAAAGAACTCCATTACAATTTAATGCTCTTTGTCCAGGAAAATGTTGTATATATCTATAACTCATATAATATAGGTACTAACGTTTCTAACTTTAATCCCATCAACAGTAACCCAAAGTTCAGAGTTAATTTCTTCAACTATACCTTCTAATATTTCTTTGTTGTGTAGGTATAGACAAAAATCTCCAACTTTTATCACACGCCCTATACAATCAACAGCTTTTCCCAGTCTATCTTCTAAGGCGAGTTTTTTAGGTTCATTTATTTCACGCCATAAAGAAGTCCAAGTTGAAGCAGGCGTAGAGATATTTTGAACCTTAATTTTATCTTCGCCTTTTTCTAAGACTGTTCCAATAGTTAAATAATCAGATCCGGGCGTAATCGGAAAAAGTACATATTTACTCATAATTCAAACATTTCTTTATTAAAATTAAATTCCCAAGTTTCATACCAGCAAGGAAAACGGGAACTATTAAAATATTGTATACTAAATGGTAAAACCTTATCAACGCTTACAAATTTTCCATCATTTCGTTGAATTTCAAATGAATCAGCTTTACCTAGTGCGCCTAGTTCAGGTAGTCTTTTTAATACTGCAAGTCTCCAATTCTCACCTTCTCTGTAATATAAACAAGGAGTATTAGGTTTTAGTATTAAGCATAAGTAAAGGTGTATGTATCTTTTATAGAAATAATACCAAGATCTAGTATTCTTTCCTGGGAATAATAATGATTCTCCAGTTTCAGCTAATCTTCCATAGTTATCGAATTGATATATTAATTTTTCATCTTTAGTAGATAGAGTTATAGTATCTTCATCAAATGACACTAAAGATAACTCTCCAAAAGCGCTGGAAAAAATTTCTGTTCCGATAAGTGAAAAATCTGGATTAACTGTATTTATTATTTTAGTTGCATTATCGAATAATTTACTTATATTATCCATACATATATAAGGAAATTAAGATTTCACACTCGAAATAAACTGGACTCCTTATTAATAGAATGAAACTTAATAATTTAAACTGAATTGATATGACGAATGAATTTATTATTAATCTAGAAAACCAGTTAAGAGGCATTGGTACTAGATTGAAGGAACTACATTTTTCAGCCTCATCCATTACTATTCACAAACTTATAGACGAGTATGATTCTGAGTTTAGTGAGTTTGAAGATAAAGTAATGGAAAATTCTCAAGCATTATGGGGAACTATAGAACCCGGAACATTAGATCCAGTTCTTCCAGAGAGTATGGATTTTACAAGTCTTTTGGAAGAAATCAGAGGTATACTAACTAGCATTAAGAAAGAAGCTAAGGATAGTATGTTGTGGACTGGAATTAATTGTATTGTTGATGATTTTTGGGCAACAACAAATAAGTATATCTATCTTATCAATCTTGAGAAAAATTAATTTATATAGGAGGAACTAATATGTTCTTCCTTTTTTCTTTTGAATTCCTTATATCTGTGTAGTATAGTTTAGTGCTATATTACACAATTAGTAAAATGAATTATTAATATTTAAATTTTTTATATATGAGTTATTATTTTTATACTGGAAAATTAGAGAAAGGAAAAATTTCGATTTATCCATTACCTGGCCAAGGATTAGATGTAACTTGTAGAGTTAGTTGTTCTAAAACAATTAGGTCTTCTTCTACTGATACCATATATTTTTCATATCGTCATCCAACTACTGTTTCACTGTCTTCTGGTGCAACCTATTATAAAGGACGTGTATATGTAGTGTCAGATACTACAGCAACAGTAATAAAAGATGAATATAAAAAGCTTATGGAGTCTTTAGAAATAAAAAAAGAAAAAGTAGAAGAAGTAGAAATTGAAGTAGAAGATCGTTCTACAAAAACCGAAGAACCTGTGATAGAAGAAAAAGAAGAGGTTATAACTCTTTATAAAACTCTATCAAAAGATTCTTACTTTAAGGCACCTACTTCTAAGGATGACGGCTTTTTTATGCAAAGTAATGATTGGAAATTACTAGCTAGAAATATAAAGAAGCAAGTTAATACTTTGATATTAGGACCTGCTGGTACTGGAAAAACAAGTTGTATAAAAATATTATGTGAAAGACTTGGACTTAATCTTCATGTGTTTGATATGGGAAGTATGTTAGATCCTATATCGTCGCTTTTAGGAGTTCACAGATTAGAAGGAGGAGAAAGTGTATTTGATTATGCTAACTTCACTAAGGTTATTCAAGAGCCTGGTGTGATTCTTCTTGATGAACTTTCTAGAGCACCTCAAACTGCAATGAATATATTATTTCCTTGTCTTGATGAGAGAAGAAGTTTAAGCGTAGAAATAGCTTGTGGAAAAGGTGTTAGAGATATAAAGATACATCCAGAAGTTACTTTTATAGCAACTGCAAATGTTGGTGCTGAATATTCAGGAACTAATTCTATGGATAGAGCACTAGTTAATAGATTCTTCCCACTGGAGCTTAACTATATACCAGAGACTGAAGAAGTAGATGTTCTAGTAAAAAGAACAAATATAAAATCAGATCTTGCTAAAATTATAGTTAAGATAGCCAATAACATAAGATCTTTGGCTAAGAAACAGGAATTATCTTGTTGTCCTAGTGTTCGTGAATCTTTAATGGTTGCTGAATTAGTTTCAGATGGTTGGTCAATTGGAGACGCAATGCAAGCCGTTTATTTACCAATCTATGAAGGAACGAAAGTAGAGGGTGAACGAAGCACTGTATTCAAACTTTTAACTAGCTATTAATATATATGTCAGATTTTAGTACTGCATTTAAAAATAAATTTAGAGGTGGAGTAACTTATAAATCATCATTAGGTTATGATAGTTCTACTTTTTATAAGAGTAGTTCCTGGTCATACCTAAAAGATTACGGTGGTTATTATGATTCTCATTCATATAGAAAAGGTATGGATGAAGAATCAAAAACCATACTACGAACCTCATACAAAACAATTTATGATACTATAGTTATATTAGATTTTCCTTTTCAGATCAAACTTGCTTTTACTAGAGAGTTAGGATCAAGAAGATCTAGTAAGTATGTATATATGTTCTTACCTACAGCTGTTTTGAATCTGAAAAAAACTACAGAGGAAAAATTAGACTGCATGTGTTCTATTGGTGTACATGAATCTGCACATCTAAAATATACTGAACTAAGAACATTAAGAAAATATTTTGAACTTAGAAAAATATGTGATAAAAAACTTTCCGTTAGTTCTTATCTATCTGAGATATTCGTTAATATATTAGAAGATGAGAGAGTAGAAAATCGATTATTAATGGAGAGGCCTGGATACTCGGTTTATATTGATAAATTGAATAAATTTGATTATGAACAGAGTGAGTTTTTATCTGAGACTCAAAAAGACAAATGTTTACAGTTAATTAAAGATGTAGTAAATATCATAAGATTTAGATCTCAGACACCAGGATCAACATTACTATCTGAAGAACAGACTAATAAAATATTAGACATTGTAGAACCTATTTATAGTGACTCATCTAATACAAAATTAAGTTGTACTACCTCAGATCTAATTGTTGAATTCGTAATGAATGAATTGTACTCAATGTATGATGTCTCTGATTATGAAAAACGTGATGATTACTTAAATAGTGAGTTATGTGGAATACTCAAAGCAATTGAATTTGATTTCTTCAGAGATGTATATACCGGAAAAGATGCCTCATTGAATAAAGGTGATTATGTATATCGCACTTCTCCAATTGCAGATGATTTAGTAAGAGAAGAAGAAGAACTAGTAAACTTTTGTGATATACTTAATGGTGATGTAGTTGAGTATCCCGATGATTCTTATGTAAAAAAAGCAGGAATAATTTTTGAGAGTGATAAGTCTAATTATTTTGAAATTAGAAAAAAAATATTACCTTATGTACCGGCATTAAAAAAGCTCGTATTTGTTAAGGATAAAAATTTTGATTTCGATATAAGAGGATGTAGGTCTGGTTTATTAGATACTACAAAATTAGCTGAGGCTTATCAAGGTGAACAACACGTTTATGTCAGACAAGGACAGGTTAGAACTAATTCTACTGCAATTTGTATAGTAGTTGATGAATCAGCATCAATGAGTTATGGTGGTAGAATCAGAAGTGCTAGAGAAACTGCAGTATTAATGTATGAAGCCTTTAGTAACATACCTGGTGTTGAATTATTTATTTATGGGCATACAGCAGATACTCTTAAAAGATGTTCAACAGAAGTAACTTGTTATTGCTCACCTAAAGACAAGAATCCATTTTCATTAAGCAAAATTAAAGCAAGAGAAGAAAATAGAGACGGTCAAGCAATTTTAACTATTGCAAAAGATATTAGAAAATATACTAAATCTCACTGTACTATGTTTGTTCTATCTGATGGTGAACCCTGTGCAAATGATTATTGGGGAAAAGAAGCTAATAATGATACCAAAAGGAAAATTGAAAAAGCTGAAAAGAACTTTGATATGGAGATTTTTGGTATTTTGATAGAAGGATATGGAGAAGCAGAGAGTATATACGGAGCTAATAAGTTCATTGATCTTTCAAAAGACTTATCTGAGTTTGCTGTTAAATTAGGAAAGATAGTAACTAATGCAGCATTGAAAAATAAAACCACGAAAATTACATACGCTTAAAATCCTTATATATGTACATAGTTGGCTTATTAATATTGATCAGGTGATATTAGGAGATAATAGAAGACAATTATATATATGATAAATGGTAATATTAATATTAAAAATAAACATATATATAAATTTAGATAAAAAATATTATTTCCAATAAGAATATCAGTCGAGTGGTTTTTCCAATTGTGTACATAACCCCCTAGTATCAACACACTTCTGCGCAGTTAGGGGGACGAGAACACTAAAGATGTTTACTAAGTTGTTGCGAAGGGAATGAAATATTTCCTGGAGTATAGGTCGATGTGAAAACAAAAACCGGAAACATAATGACAACATTTTTATATCGATATTTAGACCTAGTAAATAAAAAATGAAATTTATAATAGGGGCGCAGAAGTAATAAAATAAAAGAAGGAAATTAATCCTTCTTATTTTTTTCATATTCATCTAGTTTTTGTTGTATAATCGCTTTTCCTTCTTCTAGTAATTCTTTTATTTTCTCTTTATCTTCTAGTAATATATCTTTTGTATCATCTAGGTCTTGAATTAGTTCATCAATTAATCTTAAATTTCTTTTGCAATTTTCAATAGAATTACACGAATTAGTACTAATTAAATTACTTAAGACAAGCCAGATCGTTCCACTCTGACATAAAAACTCTATTACATTTTTCTTTTTCATAACATATATTAGGAATTTAAAAGCCTTATAGATAGAAATAAAATATAATATGATTTTAATTATTTATCATTCAGTAGATTTTGATGGTATTTGTTCTAGATTAATCACACAAAGACATTATCCCGAAGCAGAGACTTTAGGATGGACTTATGGTGATCCTATACCAGAGAACTTAGATCGATATGAAAAAATTGTTATGGTTGATATAAGTTTTCCAGTTCAAAATATGTTAGAACTGAAATCAAAATTAGAGTGGGTAGATCATCATATTACAGCCGTTAAAGATTCAGAAAGTTTTGGCTATTCTGATGTTCCCGGTAAAAGAGAAATCGGAAGAGGGGCGTGTGAATTAGCCTGGGAATATTTTATGAAGACGTCTGTACCTAAGGCCGTAGAATTTATCAGCGCCTATGATGTGTTTGATAAAGCTCGGTTTGGATGGATTTCTGAAGTATTACCGTTTCAATATGCGCTGAGAACAAGATACGGCCTAGAATTACCAGACGAAATTTTAGATTTTGAGCCGGCCGATTTATTATTAGAAGGTAAGCTTATTCTAAAGTATCTAAAGCAAGACTGGGAGAATATAGTAAAAAGCTCTAGTATCCCAATCACTGTAAATAATCTGTATAAAGGAATTTGTTTGATAACTCCAGTAAAAACATCATTACAGTTTGATTGTGTTTATTCTGAATATGATCTTTTTGTATTTGGTACTTTTGATGCTTCCGGAAAATTCAAATTCACACTCTCATCAAATCCAGATAGAGTTCCTGAATTTAATTGTGGACAGTATATGAAAGACCATTATTCAGGAGGTGGACATAAAGGAGTTGCAGGAGGATTTATGAATTTAGATCAATTTACTAAGTTTATAAAAAATAGAAACTTATGATTGATGAAATATACTTCGATAATAATTTAATATTTAAAAGAGAGCCTAAGATAACGATAATTGAAGAAGAATCTGTTGTAATAAACTATCTTTATCTATTAAATAAAATAGCTTGTCAATATGATACTTATCATGTGAATTTTGATATTCCAGGTTCAATGCCACATACGCTTAAGGTATTGACAGAAAAGTTAGAAATACTTTTTAGATTAGAAAATATTTCAACGGCGAAGTGGGATTGGGTAAGTAAATGTGATAACTATATAATTAATTATATCTTAGTAATAGATAGAGAGACATTAGAGATTATACATGTAAATGAGGTAAGTATTGATGATTTTACTAGTTTTTCTAAAATTGATGTATTTAAAGGTATACCTAAAGAAGTTTTAGATTGCTTACGAATAATACCTTTAAATACTAGTTCACCTGCTTCTTATGATGAGATTAATCTCATTGATCCTAATCAATTAAAGTTTTTGAATAGTTGTTTGCCGGTATTATTTCAAGATTCTTGTGAAGAATTGATTATAAACAAAGATGAGCCTCCTCTTTTAAAATTTATTAAAGTAAAACTTCCATGGAGTGAGACATTATTTCCAGTAGGGAGTATGGGATCTGGATTTAATAATGTTTTTAATTTTTTGAATTTTGTATATAAGCATAAAGATGAAGATGCTATAGGTTTTTATGTAGGATTGTTTAGATCATTACATCCTTTAATTATACCTGCATATAAAAAGTTCATAGAGAAAAATATTAAAACAAATATAATAACTACAAAATGAAATTAGAAAACATAGTAATTACGGCACAATCTTATAAATGTGGTTGTGGAAAAGGAATGTATGCTGTAAAAGAAAAAGGTATACTAGGGAAATTAAATTCCTTGATAAATTGGTCTAGTTGTATTTGGCCTGAGAAAGTAGAAACGGAAACTGTAGAAATTGATGGTAAAGAGGAGCAGAGAGAGAAAAGAACTCCATTACCAGATTTTCTAGGGAACCCACCACAATTGAAACCAGGTAATTGTTTTTCTTGGGAAAAGAATATAATGGCCGTAGAAGGAGAAGATGACTTAGTTTTAATTATTTCAGAGACAGGACCACTTGCTATAAAAAGATTTATTGCTCATGTAAATAATATAGAGCACTTTAATAATCTTCCTGATTTAGAAAAGATAGAAGAGGTACAACAGAATAAACCAGGGGAAGGAATAGAAAGTGTTAGATTGAAATGGGAAAAATGGGAAGTTTTGAAGGATTATTATAAAGAAGAAAAAGAAATATCAATAAAAGTAACAGATTCGGAAAGATTACTTTATCCGATTGTAGTTTGGATTGATAGAAGAGATTTATATTATAATCCAATTGATGTAACTGAGAAAGAATTGGTTCAAGATGAATTAGCAGATCAAATTTATTCTTGGTTAATAAAAAAAGAAGAAGGAAATTAATCCTTCTTTTTATTTTACTACAACTGAACTTTTCCATCAGTGATATCAAAAACTAGGTTCTGAAGTTTATGAAGTGTATTAACAAATCCAGATCCTATAACGTCTTTTCCGTTTTCATATACAGTTAGAAATTTTTTATCATTTTTTTCAATTATAGATAAAAGATACCAACTGTTTTCAATCTGATCTGTCGTACAAACTTTATCTTCTATTTTTGTTCCTGTAGAATCAACCATGCTTCTATTCGTGAATCCTAAAGAAACTAAAACTCCATCAGTAAGTTCAATTGGATATACCTGACTTGAGTTACAATCATAATCAATAAAACTTTTTCTATGTTTTATTTTTAATTGAAGTCCAGAAATTTCTTTAATAAATCCTTCCTCCATCATATCAGTTCCTAAAAGCCTTTCATCAATTAGGACACGATTACCTAAACGAAATTGATTAAAATTTTTCATAGTGTTCTTTTTATTAGTCTAAATGAAACACCTAATGTATCTACGTTAGCATTAATAGGTGACAATCCATGTTTAGCTACAAACGATCTAGCAGGTTTCTTTAGATATCTAACCCAAAAATCATCTAATCGTTCTGCAACTTCATATTCATCTAAGTCTTTTAGTTTTTCCATTCCAGTAGATTCAAACATAACTAAAGAAATATAGAATGCGATCATTACATTAAAGTCAAAATATCCATTCTTATATCTTTCAATCATGTCATTAGTTTGTTCTCTATATTTTTCTAGAGTCAATTCTATTTTCTTATAGGAATCATCTTCAGACTCTTCTAAAACTAAACAGAGAAGATCTTCCCAGTCTTTAAATAATTTATCGACTTCCATTTTATAATATGTTTTTCACAGTTATAAGGCATTCAAATTCTTATATATGTAAAATATAAATTTAAATACATGTATTATGAAAATTTATCAAGAATCTAGTTTTGAACAGGTAGACAACAAAACTATTTGTACAATTAAGTGCAAGTTTGTTCCGTATCTGTGTGGAAAAGCTCAAGAGGATAGAGTTGTTGAGTTTTCTGTTAAAGATCAAGCGAAGTGTCATCCAGATGATGAATTTGATAAAAAGTTTGGAGAACACCTTGCAGAGAGAAGAGCATCTGTAAAAGTATTTGCAAAAGTTAAACAAATTTTAAATGAGTATGCTAAGCGATTATGTTTTGAGGTTACTGATTTAAATGCTGACTTGGCAAAAATTGAATTCATGTTAGATAAATCAATTATGGATACTTACATGAATTAAAAAAATAGGTTAGATTAAGTTCTAACCTTTATTATTTTACATCAAACCCATTATTCTTAAACCAATCTTTAAAATCTTCTGCATCATTAGCAGTAAATATTATTTTATTATAATCCTCATGATCAGAATTATAAATATGTATCTCATTACTAATTCTATAATAAAAAGGAGCTTCAGTTAATCCACTACTTACATAAGGATATTTTCCACATAATACATTTCTTAAGAAAGACAAAACTAGATATTTATTTAATTTTTTTCTTAAATGATTATTTAAGTTTATTTCAATTAATCCTCTGTTTTTAGGGAATGATGAATGTAATTGATTTAAGTCCGGTAAATAAACAAATAAAAGATTCTTGTAAATAAAATAATCTAAATCTATCACTTATATAAGGAAAACAAAAGGGGAATATATTTTTATATCCCCTTAACCTTGTTTATGTACGTGTTTTACTTTTACGATGCTAGGTACAAAAAGACTAAGCATCAGAATAGTAATACCGAGACCCCAAAGGTCTACGCTAACGGTTTTTTCAAGTGTTCCGTTGTTGTCTGTTTTCTTAATGTTTACAATTTCCATAGTTTTTTATTTTTTTCATATATAAGGGGTTCAAGCTATTTTTTATCCCTTATCTTTTTTAATCCCCAAGAAAACAAATCTACAGCGAATATTATAGGCCAGGCTAAACTGACAATAAGAAGAGCCAGAAAATCAAATTCAGGCTCATAAGGTTTTTCAGATTCTTTGGCCTTTTCTTTTTCGCTAATATTTTCTTCTACAGTATATTTATTTTCATTCATCTATATATAAGGAAAATAAAAGATCCCAGAAAAATCCAGGATCTTATTTCAATTAGTAGAGCTCAATACTATCATTCACTTCTTTACACTTCGCTAAAGTTGCTTTAAGTGTTTCTTTGTATTTTACTCTATCTTCTTGATGAAAATTTTTGTCTGCTATTTTAGTGCACACATCATCTAGTGTTGTTGTAAGTGTCTCAACTGTTTCTTTTAATTGTTTTAGATTGAGATACTCTGAACTCTTTTTGGTTTCTTTAATTAATTCAAACTTATGGTGAATATAAGAAACTAAGATGATTGTAATAGCGACGATAAGAATAATTAGAACGGGCATTTTATTTTAAGTTTATGAATGGCATACTATTTCCCATCATATATGTAGGCATTTGTCCATCCCATTTTTGAACAGCCTCATATTCGACAAGCTTCTGATTACGTTCAAGGGCCTGTGCTTTAATTCTCATTGCCTCAGCTTCGGCCTCTGCTCTAATCTTAGTTTGTTTAGCTTGCTCTTCAACTTGGATAGTAACATTTTTTGCTTTCAATGCATTCTGTTCAGCTACCTGTTTTTCTTTAATAGCATTTTCAAATGCATCATCAAAATCAATTTCTGTAATTTGAAATTGAATATTCATGAAATAATTACTATCAAGAGTATGACGTAGTGTATTTTCTATATCTCTACGAACGTTATCTCGATTAGCTACTATTTCTGTTGCTGCATAATTACCAAAAATATCTTTCATAGTACTTCTAATGAATGGTACTACGATTCTATTGTGGTAGTCTTCACCAACATTCTTCATAAGATTACTTACATTTTCACGAACAAGATCATAGTTAATAGTATAATCTACTACTGCCGTTTGAACATCTTTTGTATAAGAGTTCTCTTGTCCATCAAATTTCTTTTGTTGAACATTAACTTTCTTCACCGACTGAACAAAAGGAATTTTTGCATGTAGTCCATCAGAAATTGATGTTTCATGAATTTTTCCAAATGTGCTCAATACTCCACGCTGTGTTGATTTTACAGTGTAGAATGAACAGGAAAGAATGATAATTGCTAGAACACCTACTATTGATAGCAGGATAATTTCTTTCATTGTAAATGTTTTTTTCATTTTCTTTTTGAATTAGAATTAATAATTACGTTTAGTTTTCTTAAGAAATCATTTAATATTACCTCATCATTAAAAACTTTGGGCTTAATAAGTGTAGGTGGTATTTCAGTAGGAACCTTACCGCAAGCTCCCTCAGTTTCTTTAGTTTTTTCTGAAGTCTTTTCTTTTTCTTTTTTAAAAAACTTCTTTATAATATTTTTTATCTTCTTCATACTTATAAGGAATTTAAAACTCAGAGTCCAGTTTGCTATGTGAAGGATCTAATTTCCTTATACATAGAGAAAATAAAATAAAAACAAAATATATGAGTGAATCAAGAATTGAACTTACAGGAGCATTGAAAGACGTTTTTGATATTTCTGTAAAAGAATCTAAACTTAATTTTTGTTCGGAAATTTACACAGAGACTTTTGTTTATAACAGTATTAAGTACTGTATAGATAATAAGTTCAAAGTAAAAGGAGGAGAAATTACTTGTAAATTATTGAAGAAGTTGTCTGAGGAGGACCAAGAGGATCTTCTTTCTAAGCTTAAGAAAATAAGTAGAAAGACGATGAAAGAACATAAAATAGAATCCTCTCTCATATTTAATGAGTCTTTAATAATTTCTAAGAATCTAGATTCGCATCTTAATAGAATTCGTAGTCTGAAAACTTATGGATTGCTATTAACTAAACCTGAAGATAATGTGTTGGATGATTTTATTCTGAGTATTCTTTACGATGATGATAACTTGGATTATGTTAAGGAACTTATTATTCACGGATTTAGTAAACAGCCTTATGTATCAAGTTTATTTGAAACTATTTCTCATCAAGTTTTAGGTGTTAATGAATCTAAAGCTGATGAAGGAAAAATAAGCGATGATGATATGGCTAATTTCGGAAAGTTCTTAGAAAGTATGGGATTTGGAGATTTAGCAAAGTCTTTAGGATTCCCAGGTTTTCCAACTGGTTCAAGTTCCGACAATGATTCAAAAGAAGGAAGTGGAAGTGGTGAGTATAATTCTGAGGAGTTTGAAAAAGCTGGTCAGGTAAAAGATATACACACTAAGAAAACTGATCCTAATTCTTCAACGCCCGCTTTAGATGAGTTTGGTATTAATATGACTCAACTCGCTAAAGATGGAAAATACGATAAGGTAATTGGAAGAGAAAAAGAAGTAAATCAGATTATTGAAATACTTTGTTGTCGTAAGAAAAACAATGCTATGGTTATTGGTAAGGCTGGTGCAGGAAAAACAGCTCTTATTGAATATCTAGCTCAAAAGATTTCAAACGACGATGTTCCAAATCAACTAAAGGGAAAGAAAATTATTAGTCTTTCAGTTACAACATTAACAGCTGGATGTATGTATAGAGGTCAACTCGAGCAAAGAATTCAGGATGTATGTAAAGAAGCGACTAATAATAGAAACATAATTTTAGTTGTGGATGAATTTCATGCAGCTGTTTCTGAGGGTTCTTCTGATATATCTCAAATGCTTAAACCTGGATTGTCTAGAGGTGAACTTACTCTTATTGCTATGACTACTTATGATGAATATAAGAAGTATATAGAAAAGGATGGTGCACTTAAAAGAAGATTCCAGAAAGTTTATATAGAAGAGCCTAGTAAAGAAGAAACTTTTGAAATACTGAAAGGACTTAAGGAGAAATATTCAGAGTATCATGGAGTTGAGTATTCTGATGATATTCTAATGACTTGTGTTAGACTTTCTGAAAAATATTTGTACGATAGAAATAGTCCAGACCGTGCTATTGATTTGATGGATGTTTCTGGTGCTCGTGCTAAACTTGAACGGCCTATAGATTCATCTAGAGAAAAAGCACTTGTCGAAAAAATAGAGAAGGTTAAAGAGAAGAAAGTCAAGTATCTGGAAAAAGAAGATTATGATAGAGCAGCTGATGAAAGAAGCAAGCAGAAAGAACTTGAAACTAGATTAGAGGAATTAAAAGCTACACGTAAAAAGACCGAAGTTACGCCCGAAGATGTAGCGACGGTAGTTTCAGAGCTTGTTAATGTCCCGATAGAAAAAATACTAAGTCCGGATATAGATAAGCTCAGATCAATGTCGGAAACTTTGAAAGGGCGTATTATTGGTCAGGATGAGTGTATTGAGGTAGTAACTAAACTTCTTTCAAAACAATTCTTAGGCCTTCGTGATGAGAATATTCCACCAAGTCTCTATATTTCGGGAGGTACTGGAACTGGAAAAACTTATTTGGCTGAAGAAATAGCTAAGACGATTTTTGGATCTGAGAAAGCTATGTTAAGAATAGATTGTGGAGAACTCAGTCAACCTCATACTGTAACTAAATTGATTGGTGCACCTCCGAGTTATGTAGGATTTGGTGAAGTGGCTCTTTTCGATAAAGTAAGAGAAAGACCACAACAATTAATCTTAGTTGATGAGGCTGATAAGTTGTGTGATGAGATCTTAAATACTATCTTCCTTAATATCTTGACAACCGGATTTATAACGCTTAGTAATGGTATAGAAGTTAGTTTTAAGGATTGTATCTTTATATTCACTAGTAACGATGGAACTAGAGAATTAGAGGCTCACGGAAAAGGAATTGGATTTGGTCTTGAAGATAAGAAAGCTATGACAAAAGAAATTGTTATGAAAGCTATTAAGAAGAGAATCCGTCCTGAAGTTATAAATCGTTTTTCAGGAATAGTAATCTTTAATAGCTTAGGCAAAGAAGAGATGAAAAAGATTTATGTTCTTGAGCTTAAGAAACTTGCAGATAGATTAAAGGGAAAAGGATTTACTTTAACTGTTTCTGATTCTGTTCGTGATAAAATTATCTCCGAGCTTGATCTGAATTATGGAGCTAGAGATTTAAGTAGAGGTATTGCAAAATGGGTTGAAGATCCTATTTGTGATAAACTACTTGAAGAATCGACGGGCGGAAAAAGCAAGGTTGACGTAAATCTTGATAAGGAAGAAAAAGTCTGTGTTAAATTTAAAAAATAGTTATTTAAAGAGTTGGAGTAAAATCTGACTCTTTTTAATTTCTTATTAATGTATGACAGAAGTTTATGTATACAAAATAATAAATAATTATTTATCCCGAGATCTTTACCAATATGTAATAGTAGAGATGGATTCTTCCTACTTTATAAATATTTCTACATTATAGTAGAATCTATTGGTGATTATTATGTAAAAATAAGCAGAGTTAATATTAATCATTCTATAGGATGTGGGCACTCAATAAATAAAAAACTAACTAAAAAAATTTTATGTAATAATGATATTATTTTTGATCGTAGAATACATAAAGACATATTAAATGATACAGATCATAAGGTAATTTCCGATGTTGTATTTCAAGGGGAGCCCGCTAAACTTATAATGAAATATAAAATAAAAACTTAGAAATACATCTAAGTTCTTTTATTTTCCTTATATATGGTAAATTAAAAATATATGAATAAATTTTATACAGGACATAGATTTGTAAGGTTTGATGATACTAATGGGTCTTTACTAGATAAAGGACTTATTAATATTGATGACTTAATAAAAGATGTAGGAAAAGATAAAGTATTAAGTCAGGAAGAATGGAATCATGTACTTTTTGGAAGACATGAAACTTATTTATTTTGTAAAGCTAAGGTTTTTAATAATGAAACGAATAGCTGGGAAAATTATTTAGTTATTTTTCCTGATGGGTTTGAATACTCTGATAATAAAATAAAAATACTACAACCTAATTTACCAATGGCTCCCTTTGATTCTAACTTATGGGAACAAGAACAATTGAAAACACTTAGATTCTTAGGTTGTTGTCTTTTACCTACTAACCACGGCAGAAGCAAAGATAAAAAAGAATATCAGCTTGGTAGATATTGGACATTTACATTACATAATAAATATTATACTTATGGATTATGTTTTGATAATGACTATATCTTTACTTCATACCTATTTAATGGATATCATTTTAAATATTCATTAAGACAGGTTACTACTATTTAACGGGATTCAATTTTCCAGTTTTATTTTCCTTATATATATGAAGAAAAAAATTATAGATAGAATAAAAACATTTGAAGATGCTTGTAATGAATTAGGAGAAGATAATCCCTTAGTAATACAGTATCATTCAGTATTACAAAGTCTTCCTCCATTTGAAGAATTTATTGACGTAGATATTATAGCTTATCTTAAACTTCGAATTATAGTTGCGGCCCTTAATGAAGGGTGGACTCCAACGTATAAAGATGGTGAAATTAAGTGGTTCCCTTGGTTTAAATTATATACAAAGGAAGAGATAGATAATTTAAAAGATAAATTCCGTGTTCTCGCTTGGGGTGGCTTCGCTAGCAACGGCTCGGCTGCGGGTCTCGGTTTTGCGTCTGCGCACAACGGGTTCTCGGCTACGTATTCGTTCTACGGTTCCCGTCTTTGCTACAGAACTAAGGAACTTGCTGAATACTCAGGAAAACAGTTTATAGAGATTTATAGAGATTTTATTTATAATGAACCTAAGCGAGATTAAAGTAGGGGATGTAGTTATCCTTGGTTTAAATTTGCCTAATAAAATTGTTAAGGTAAAAAAGATAGAAAATAACTTAGTTACCTGGGATGATGGTGATACTGAGTGTTCTTGTATTCCTGAATTTATAGAAAAGAAGTATGAAGAAAAAGAAGAAGAAATATAATACAAATAAGATTATAAAAGCTTTAAACAGGGAAGAAGAAATTAAAGAACATGGTAAATTAATTTCATTCCGACCAACCAAAGTAATGAAGTCTGGAAAAGAATATAAGAGAAACAAGAAAGTAAAAATTTATGAAGACGATTAATATTAGCGGGTTTGATCCAAGTCGTGTATTTTTTATTGGCGACTTACATCACTCTCATAAAAATATTATAGATTTTGATAAGAGAGATTTTAGTGAGTTGAAGGATATGAATAATTATATAGAGAAAACCTTATCAGAAACACTAAAACCAACTGACTTACTTATAGATCTAGGAGATTTATATTTAGGTTCAGGTATTACAGCTCTTCTAAATCTTCTTTCTTGTATTCCCTGTCCAATGTATAAAATAATAGGGAATCATGATAAGGAGAAATTGTTTGATAAAGTTAAAGACAAATTTATATATTACGAAGATAGTTTTATATTAGAAACTTTAAATGATAAAATAACAGTTTCTCATTATCCCATTCTTGACTATCCTCATATGTATAATGGAGGTATAGAAGTTTTTGGGCATACACATGGACACTTAGATAAATTTATATCAAGCACTCCGTATTTAATGGTTGACTTAGGTTTTTCAAGTTCATTTTCAAAACAAGCCGGAACATTTATACATAGCTTAGATTCTGTTTTATCTTGGTTTAAAAGAAGAACAGGAGGAAAAGAATTTAAAGATTGGGCACAAGAAATGTATCATGGAAAAACTAGTTTATGGAGTGAATAAAAAAGAAGGAGAAAATTAATTCTCCTTTTATTTTTTGTATTTCTCTATTTTTACTATTACCCCATTTTCTAGTTTTGCATAAAATTCTAGTTCACCTTTTTTAATTTCTGCGTTTGTGAAATTAAGATCAAGTTCATCTAATCCTTTTATTGCATCTTCGAAAGTGGGAAAGTTATTTATGAAAGAGAGTTGTTGTTTATTTCCTTCTTTCTTATAAATTATTATAGAAAACATTTGTGTATTTCAATTAAGTCCGCTATATTATCTGATGCTTTATAGATCAATCCAATTAACTTATTCATTGGTACTAATCTACTAATCCAAAAAACACTAGGAATATTTAGTAGTTTAATTAGTCGAAGTAGTATCCATAAAGGCAATAATACAAACCAAGATACGACTGAGATAAATATTATAGCGTATTTAATAACCGAAACACAAAAATATATAAGAGCGAGAAGTATAAGTAATAAGATATCTACAACTAATAGAAGCCGATGTACTAATTTCATAGTTTCTTTAGTTTTTCAAATCCAGGAACATCACCTAAAGTAAATCCCGCCGTTCTTTTTCGTTGTTTATTTTCGGCTGGTTTTTTCTTTTTGACTGGTTTCGGATTTAATCTTTTCATTTTTGCTTTTATTATTTGGATTGCTCTTTCTTTAGAACAGCCGAGAATATTAACGACTTCATCGGCGGTAGAATCTAAAGTAACTCCCTCTTCTTTTTTAACGAGCCTCTGTACTTCTTTTTCAACTTTCTTTTTTCTCTCTTTAACTTTTTCCCAGGCTGCATCATTAAACACCGCCCAAATATTATCTTCAATTACATAGATCTCGTTAAACTCTTTCCATGTTGTAGTAACCTGTCCTATATCTCCTTTAAAATCTAGAGTGACAGAATTTTTTGTTTTATTGACTATTCTTGTTCTTGGTTTTTTCATGATTTTTTTATATTAAAGTTAACAATTATTTCTTCTTCTGAGAACATACAAGAATTCAAATTAATTTTTCTAAGTGATTCTCGTAAACCGTCTACTTTATTAAGAAACACTCTAATTTGGTTACCTTCAAGTTTTTCATATTCATTTCTAAACTCTTCTCCTATTTGTAAGAGACCTGAAACTATAAGATCAAGTCCAAAAGTTTTAGATGAATAAGTTATAATCAAAGAGTTTTCAGGTTGTTCTACAGTTATGCTTTCAATTACAAAAGTACAAGATTTAGTAAATAATTTAAAATCAATATCTATAGTAATTTCTAGATATTTTGGTTTTGATTTTACACTAATATCTTGTCCTGTAAAATCTTTTAAGAATTCCGAAACTTCAAAATCTGAAATACTTAATTTCATTTATCTCGATTTGCTAATATATCAATAACAGCACGTTTTATGGATGTCGGCGTAATACTAGATAATACATCAAGTGTATAAACTAAATCTGGTGCACTACAACCATTTTCATTATCTTTTCTAAAAGATAAGTCTAGTTCCGAAACCATTATTGTTCGTTTTATAATTTCGATTATAATTTTTTGACCGTCACTATTATATCTCTTTAATTCACGGTCAACATTTTCATTACTAAGAATGAACGACAATAAAAAATCTTTGATATTATTATCCATAACATATATAAGGATCTTAGTTAAAAAAAAGAGTACAAATTACTGTACCCTTCTCCATGCGTCAGAATTCTTTCTTACTTTAAGTTGATCATCTCTATTAGCTTCATCTAATTCAACGTCACTTATAAAAGTATTTAATCTAAGAATCTTTGGAGAAACGTGATAAATATAACCCAAGAGAACTCCATCTTTTATTCTACACATCAGACTTTCTACTTTGTCAGTTTCTGATTTTCTGAACAAATAAGGATCTCTATATAAACAGAAGATATCAATGAATCTATTTAAACTTTCATTTTTATCCTCTATTTTAAGATATCTCTCTGCATATCTATCAATCGCATGAAGTTTTATTAATATTATATAAGGTTCTTCTGTATAACCATAAAGATAAGTTACTGGCCATATAACTAAGTAATCTGTGAAAATAGAGTATAAAGTAGTTATAGCTCCCTCATTAGTTTGCATTACTCGGACTCTATATTCAACCCCCTTAGTATTAGATTGTATAGTTTTTTCAATTATTTTATAACCACAACCTAAAATAAGATGATCTACTTTCTTCAATGGTAATATAACCTTTTCTATTGTTGTTCTATCTTTCTTTAGAATTTCAATTAAGTCTTTATATTTAACTTTATTTATATTTGTTATTTCCATATCTTGAATAAAATAAAACACCTGGTACTAAAATATATCAGATGTTTTTCTCATATATAAGGATTTTAGACCATATTTTCTGTATTTTTATTTTCCTTATATATATATGATACAACAAATAGAAAATTATAAAGCTTTCTTAATACAAGCTGGAGAAGGGATGTATATAGCTAATGTTAGATTAGTAGTACCTCTTACCAAATCAAGAACACTTAGATTATATTTTATGCCTTATGTTAATAAGCATAAAAGAATAAATAAAAAAATGATAGAAATCTTAAATAATAATAATTACGCTCATTTTGTTACTATTTCAACAGATCCTTTAATAGTTGATGAAATATTATTAAAGTCAGGTATAGAAAGTGCAGTAATGGAACTTTGTAGGAAGAGGTTTAGTCTTAAACTCATAAAAACTATATATGTATGGAAATAAGATTCTTATAGTTGAGTCTGAATATAATGAAATGTTTCTCTGTATACCTATGATGGGACTCGACTTCTGTCTCTATCTTTATAATTATAAGAACCACCACAAACGAATAAATAAAATACAATGTAAAAAAATATGTAGTTATATTCCATATAGATGTAAAACTATTATAGGAGGAGATTTAAAATTAAAAGAAGGAGAGTCAGTAATATCAGTAGTAATATCTTATTTTTCACAAAATGAGAAATACAGAAAATGGAGAATAGTAAATATATTAAACGTAGAAGATGAAAAGCCTTGAAATCCTTATATACGTAAAAAGAAAACCATTTAAAATCCGAGACACAAAATTCATATATTAATTACATACATCATAAGTCGATTCTAGATTACGTAATGTAGACTAGGATCTTCAGAGTGAGAGGACGCAAGTTACCGAGTGCTTGGCTTATGAGGTGAACTTTTTAAATTATTCTACACGTTACTTTGCGTGTTGTGCATATTTTAGTGAGAGAGGAGATCATTAAGTTGGTCTCTTCTTTTTGTTTTCCTTATATATGTTATGAAGTTTCAAAAATATATAGTCTTAGAAAAAAGTAATAGAGAGTTCACTTTTCGTTGTAATTATGTTGAGTTTCATGAAGATCTAATTTCTCAAGATGAAAAAAAGTTTGTAATAGGTGGTGGATTTTTTGATATAGATACTGAGAATAAGATTATAAAACTTTGGGGGAGGAGTTGTGATTTTGGTTCTGTCCCTAATAAAGATGATGTTTTTAAATCTTGTTTTCAGAATATCCTAGTGTCTATACAAAAATATTACTTCTTTACTAGTGGAGAGAAATTAAATATATCTGAGTTTAAAATAGTATGGAAAGATGAATTAGGAGAAGAACATGAGATAACGGAAGATTAAATTTCTTTCCGTTTCTTTTTCCCTCTAATCCTTATATATGTTATGACAGAAAAAGAACAAAATTTAGTAGACATTATTCAAGGTAAAAAAGAGATTATTCTTTTACATGAACCTAGTAAGAATGTTATTTTAAAGGGGAAAAATGAAACTCTTGAGGAATTTAATTCACATCTTAAAAAACTTAGTGAGCTTTATTCTTTGTGTGAATCTGATCCTGGTAAATTATTGGAGAGTATTATTCTTGATGATATGTTACCAAGGCTTAGAGATGATATAAGAGAAGTATATTTTTCCAAAACAAATTTCTCATTACTTTCAAGTGGAGTAACAGAAAAGGGAGTACCATATTATCTTTGTATGGCTGGAGAAGATTGGGAGTTACCTATACGTTTCTTCATATATCCAGACGCAGAACACAGTGGAGATCCTAGATGTTATATACCTAGATCCGGAAATTTATTTAGAGCGGATATAAAGTGTGCATTTGGAAGTGAAGAGGATTTATGTTCGAAATATACCGACGAGGATTTAAGACTGAGAGATACATTGATTTACATAATAAAACAGTCTGGGTTATCGTCGGAATTCACGAACAAAGAAATAGAAAATGTAGCTAGGTCTTTAGATTTTGATGAGACTTGTATGAAATTGAGGAGTAATGAAAATCTAATGTTGACCGAATTTAATGAAAAATTATGGCAGGAATAAATACAAATAGTAAAATGACACAAAAACAATTATTACTTCAGGACCTCTGTGCGAGATTGCCTTATGGAGTTAAAATAAAAACACCGCTAAATGAAAGAAAAATAAATATGGGAAATTCTATCTTTTCATTTAACATCGGTAAATACGAGTTTGGTATGCGCAAAGATTTCTGTTGGTGGTTTAATAATGGATATCTCAGACAGTTTATGTGGTGGTATGTTTTTAAAAATGATTAAGCAATTATGGAACAATACATACCAAAATCCGCTTTAGTATCCGAGATAGAGAGACTAAGAGATGGGGCGTTGATACGACCCTTCCAAACCATCCAGACCAGACGTGTTAGTCACAGATTCTATAATAGTCATAAGGTTGGAAGCAAATGGACAGGAAAATCACCGCATTTGTTTATGTATGACAGATAAACCGAAATAATTATGGAAAACAACAAGGACTTCACTGTTTGGTTGAATGAACGGTATAATATGACTAAAGAGGAATTTGAACAGAACATGACTTGGGAAAAGAAATATGGTATTGAACTACCAATACCTAAACAGCTGAGTTATGAGGAACGGAGTTGTATGAACAGAATCCAAATATTGAATTTTGATAAACTCTTTGTAGGTGCTCGCCTATATATGGACTCAACTGACATTCTTTCATTGCGTAGCATTTGGGATGAAATCGAAATAACGCACATCTACGGCGGTGTGGCGTTCTACAAGTTCCTCGAAGGTAAGAGAAATGGTGAGGAGGATTATATATCCAAAAACACCTCGGGAATGTTTATCTCAATTTACCCCAAAATAATTATGAAGCCGGATTGTATTGAGATGGAATGCAGTTGCCCACGAACAATATTCAAAAATTGGTGATATGATATTTATGTTACAAAACTTTAAACCAGAATAACGTTATGTGTCTATTTATTAAAAGAGGTTGTAAACCTGAAATTGCACAGAAAGATATATTGTGTTACAAACTTGTGGAGGACCATGTAAGATATTGGAAACCACGTATACGTGCATTTAATGTAAAGTATCCATATAATAAAATATTGACGGCTGAATCTTATTCTTATAGTGATAATGAGTTACGCCTAATAAATCATTTGGAGATAAGGAATTGGATAATTTGCGGGAACATAAGAGAAACAATAGAATATGGTTTTCATGCAGATTATGACTGTGGACGACGCCTCGGTTCTGTTCCCTGCATTATACCAAAAGGAACGGAATATTGCCTGGGTGAAAGTGACGATATTGTTGCAGTGAATATGATTGTGTTCAGATCAACACTGAGCTATTATTGGTACAAAATAAAGAAATTATGGCAGGAATAGATAAGACATATTTAAATAGTTGGGAAGACTATGAAAAACTGAGAGACTGGTGTAAAGATCGGGAGGTTAAGTTTCATGACTTTATACCAGGAGAAGAACCACTTTACGCTTCTGATTTTTTGGCAGATTATACAAAAGAGGAATTTGAGGAGATTGTAAAAAATCATGGAGAAGTAGTAATTTGGAACACACCTACCTTCTTTGACGTTTTTCTGATTCGTAACTGTCCATTCGATTTTATACAGAACAAACTAAAACAGCAGTATACAAGTGACTATGAAAATATTAAGTCTGGTAATTCTGTGTATGATAAGTGGTTTGAATTTAGAAAGTCAGCGAAGAAGATATGGAGATTTAAAATGCCAAAGAGAAGACCAAACTATAATGACGAATTTATTGCGATTGATCTTTATAATTACTCAGACAAAGATCATGGTTGGAAATTATATTGGAATTGGGATTGGGAAAAGAAAATTTGGGTCCATCCTTATGATATGGTAGAGTCATATTGTAGTTCTTCTTATGATTGTGGTCCTGGTGTAAAAGGGAGTAGTTTAGCTAAGAAAATAAAATCCTGGAATATACCGGAAGGAACAATTATGGAAATGAAAATCTATAATATCAGAAAAAAGAAACTTACAACATTTGATATAATACTTAAAAAATAGAGATATGGCAGAAAAAATATTTAAAGTAAGAATTCCTGATGGGTATGAAATAGACGAAGAGAAGTCAACATTTGAAAAAATTGTATTTAAAGAATTAGATTATAAGAGTCTTTATAAAACCCTAAAAGGAAGGATTCAGGATCTGCATGGTGCAGGTATAATATCTGATAGTAACTATAGAGACTTATTTAGAAAAGATCCTCCTAAAAAGAAAATAAAATCGTCTCCGAAATCTAAAATAACTTCAAAATCCAAGGTAAAATTAGAAGAAATAGGAGATTACAATACTTTTATAGGATGGATAAATAATTGCACTTCGTTTTATCAGCATTGTTATGAGGGCTATACATTTCCTACACATGATGGTTATGAAGTACGCGACTTCTTACCGGAGGGTTTAGGTTATAAAGAAGATGGCGTTGACATTCCTTACAATGATCCGGAAGGTATTGATAGTTACTTTGAGGATTGGTTTGATGATTTTAAAGAAGATATGGGTGATAAATTTATGACCTATACAGAATATTTAAAACAACTTAAAAAATAGAAATATGGCAAACGGAAAATATGAAAGAAATTTATTTATGTTATTGTTATTAATTAAATATTTTATTGAAAATACGATACCAAAGGAAAATGCCTTAAATAAGGAAGATGAGTTTAATGGAATATTATACTGGCAAGTAGATCGATTTGATGGAAGAACGACTATTTTAACCTTAACGGATTTACCTTCGGGGCATTTACCTGAAGATCGGGATTACTATATACCATTTGCCTTAAAATTCAAAAAAGATTTCCCAGAATATGATTTATGGGAAAAAGGTTTGTGGGCATTTAACGTATATTATGTAAATACTAAAAATTCCGTAAATCCTATGGAACTTATGGAAAAATTAGCAAATCATCCAGCTTATGGGTGGTTAGATGAAAAAACCCGTAAATTATTAAAACACTAAATTATGGCAAAAGAAATTGAAATTCCGATTCCAGCCGGTTATGAGATCGATAAAGAAAAGACGAATGATAAGAAAATCGTATTCAAACAAAAAGAAGGGCTAATCATTGATCTAAATGGGTTTAAGAAGATATTTGATTGTGATGTATTCTTGAACGGTGACGATTATCTTGGAATAGGTTTAAACGGTCTTAAAAAACTACCCAAGCTTTATGAACTTTATGACGAATATAAAGCTGAAAAAACTGGATATAGCGCTGGAGTAGATGAGTTGTGTGATAGAATACAAGACTTTAATGATCTTATTAATGATGATGAGGGTGAATATACTCCAGAAGTTAAAGAGATATTAAGGGGATGGTATAAAGATCTTCTAGACTTAATCACTAGAGGCTTACAGGAAAGTGGTTTAAGTGAGGATGAAAAAAGATGTCTAGAAGGATGGAAAAAAGAACTCAAAGATCCTGATAAATACTTAAAATAAAAAGAGACCGTTACAAAATGATTATACAGGTGCCTTAATTGGTGCCTCTTTTTTACCATCTGAAAAAATATTTATTTCCTTATATATGAGTTAACAGAATATTTAAAACAACTTAAAAATTAAAATTATGGCAGAAAAACTTTATTACTGTGTTTATATCGGTAAAGAGATGTTTTGTTCAGATGAAGACATTACTATTCTTGAACTCTCTGACCGACCTGATGGATTAGAAGACAGCAATTATGAGGAGTTTGAAGAGAAGTTCAAAAAAGATTTTCCAGAGTATGAACTTTGTGAAGAAATGGAATCAATTTGGGATATTAATTACAGTGACTCTGAAGATCCAGTTGATATAGATGAGCTTAGAGAGAAACTTGAGGCACATCCTGATTATGAACCAGGAACTTGGAGAGATTAAATATTAACTTAAAAATTAAAACAAAATGGAATTAGTAAACAAAGTACAAGAATTAGGAACATTTATTTATGAAAACCTAATGAGCAAACCTACTTTTGGAATGCCTGAAAATCTAATAGAGATTAAGAAAAAGGCAAACTTATTGAAGGATGCTATTATTATGCATAATGAGATAGTAGAGTGTGCAAATTCAAATCAAGATTCTTTTGATGAGAGTGATAGAAGATTATTAGAAAAATATTCTATGAAGCTTATCATGGGAAAAAGATTAGTCCTTGTTAAACTTGATCCAAATGATCCAGAAAATCCTTCTTGGATAACAAAAGAAGTTGCTGATGAAATTAATAGCATAGAAATTCCAGAACTTCCTGAAATACTTGCATTAAAATAAGTATGAAAGAAAAAATTAAAGAGCTAAGAAATTATATTATTAATAATGTTTTATTAGATCAAAACTCATATTATTCTTATTCTGAGGGAATCATACTTCTTAAGAAAAAATCTAATAACATTAAGACTGCTATTATTATGCATAATAAGATAGTAGATTTTGTTAATTCAAATCCAAAGTCTATTAATAATTCTGACAGAAGAGACTTGAATTGGTCATATACAAGACTTATTATAGCATCAAGAATATCATCAATCTCGGAAGTAAATCCATCTGAAAACATAACTATAGTAGAGGTGAATGAAATCAAGTCTATTAAGAGTGAAAAATGTCCTGAGTTACATAAACTAGAACTAGAGGAAGAATGAAAGAAAGAATTAAAGAACTCAGAGAGACTTTAGATAAATTTAGTTTAGGTATTGATATTGAGAAAAAGATTGACGCTATCCTAAAATTAAAAACAAAAGAAAAATCTGAGGAACTTAAAACTATTATCGAAAAGTTTAATGTTTCAGCTAAGGAATGGAAAACTACTCTTGATCCTAAATTTAAAAAGGATCTTCAAAAAATCAACCTCAAATTATTAGCCCTTAAAAAACTAATAACAGCGGAGATTGAATTAGATGATCCTGAAGATTGGGATTATTATGCTGAAAAATATCCTGGCTTGACTTTAGATGTAGCTAAGGAAATTAATAGCAGGGAAATAGTTAAAATTCCAAGTATAGAGATAATAGTGTAATTTATTTAGTGTGGAGAAATTAAAATCCACACTACTTTTTATTTCCTTTTTAATCCTTATATATGTGGATAAAAAATACTTAAAAATAATATGACAGAAATTGACAGTAGTTTCATAAATAATTTAAAAATTGGTGATAAAGTTATAGTAGATTTAGGTAATGTACCTGAAGATGAATTTTATCGTGAGGCTATAGTAGATTCAAAAGTTTATTATGCACCATCAGGAAACCGATATATTAATGTACTAGTAGAAAATAAAGGATATGCTGTACCAGCTTGGGATGTATACCCACTTGGAACAAAACCTATAATCTATAAAGCTTATATCTATTCAAGAAGTCATCGTGGTTCAGACTTTAGTGGTAGAGGTGAGTATGTTTTATGGTTTGAGGGGAAAATAATTGATAGTTCTATTGGCAGTTGTACAGGTAGAAAAGATGCTAATTCACAACTATTAAAGCAAGATATACTCAATAAATATAATATTAGTCGAGTATATTCAAATGGGGTATTGATCTATGATAGAAAATAATTTAAATCTTAATAAGTATTGATGTAATTATGGAAAAGATTGCATCAGAAATAAAAGCGTTACGTGATGAAATGTACGAAAAGTGCGTCATCGGTATAAAAGGTTTTATGAAAGAGAAGGGTGAAAAGAAAAACCCTTTCATTGAGACTCTTTCATTTAACATCACTGACTACGAGATTGAACTTAATGACCAAAGTACAATTGACGAAATTACTTATATACCGTCAAAGGATACTCTTGGATTTGTAGTTTATAAGTCCAATAAGTCAGGTGGTGAAGTTTTCATAGAAAGAGATTTCAAACGTGGTGATATCGAACCAGTATACAGAATTTTCAGGATTTGCTATATTACTGAAAATGGTTACAGATTGTAAATATATCTTAGTTGATTGTAACAAAAGCGATTTTTCTTTAAATGCTTACAGATGCAACATCGAAGATGATTTTGAAGTCATTGGTAACGTTCACGATAATCAAGAACTTAAAGATGAGTTACATAAAATAGAAAAAACAGAAATAAAGAGGTGTGAGTGTTGTCAAAATGAGTTTGATTATAAGTCTTTACCTCTTAAAGAGGAAGAATATAGGGATATGAGAGGATATCATTATGATTATTTTGTCGAATGCCCTAACTGTGGACATAAAATTTATGTAAAACATATAGATTAAAAACGCTCACAAATTCTAATTGAAAAAATATTATATTAAATCAAGAAAGTGGATAAATCAAAATCCACACTACTTTTTTCTTCCCTTTTAATCCTTATATATGAATTAAAATAGAAATTATGAAAAATAATTTAGAAGATGAAATTAGAGATTGGTTAGAAAATGGAAATCTACCAAAACACGATAACTACAATGACGATGATATCAGAGAAACGGCTCGTCATTTTGCAGAGTGGACAAAAAAGAATCCCGACAAGCAAAATATTGTGAAATATCTTAAAGAGCTTGGATATACTGTTACTCTTAATGGTGATGTTATCACAAGGGAACAGGAACTAAAAGATATGGAACAATATGTGAAGTATCAAGAAGAAAAATTGATTGAAAAGGCCTGTGAGTGGTTGAGATGTAACACTTACGGATACCTTGTTGAGAAATATGGTGAGGTGGATCTAGACAGAGAAAAACCGATAGATGACTTCAAAAAAGCAATGATGGAGGAATAAGATATGAAAACAAAAATTCAAATTTTCAAGGCTAAAAGATGGAACAAAGAATGGATAGAGGGACAACTTATAATTGTGCAAGGAACACCTGTAATTATCCCACTCGACAATCATATTCCCGGATCTCCGTTTGATAATTGTCTCGAATGGGACGGGCATCACCTCAGACAAGATGTAGATACACCGCTTTGGGTCGACCCTGAAACTGTGGAGTATGTACGTGATGAAGAGATGGAAATGGAGGAATAAACAATGAGTAATTTTGCATGGGGTTTTGCTATTGGTTTAGTGGTAATGAGTATAATACTGGGTGTTGTACTTTACGCCTGTCCCGATAATAAAGTCAGTAACAACTCACTAAATGACCCGAAATATAAGATAGATACAATCACCAAGATACATAATGGCGACACAACTTATACATATAAATTTGCAAGAAAATAAAAACAAGGAGGAATAAGATATGAAAAAAATATTAACTAGAATTAAAGAATCTATCAACAAATTCATTAAAAAAGAATCAGAGGAAGATAGATGCAACAGAATTTTTAGGAAATTCAAAAAAATAGTTGAAGGTAAGTCAGAGGAAGAGTTAGAACAGACTCTAACTGGGGATGATGAATTTCCTGAAGTATATTGCGACGAAGAATATACAGGCTTAAGTAGACATCAGGCCCAAGATATATTAGATAAGCTTGGGATGATTGATGAAAAAGGTAACTGTCCATACACAGCGGATGAAATATTTATTGCTGGTGTCGAGTGGAGAGAAAAACAGATTAAAAAAAGTAAATTATGAAAGCAAGTATAATATTCGGAATTATGATAGTGGTTGCAGTACCACTTCTGGTTGTTGCCTTCATACACGACGAAAAGAAACGTGAAGCAGAGGCACAAGAGTATCTTGAGCTTGTAATTGAGAAAGCAAAGAAGAAACAGAACACAAAGGAGGAAAAGAAATGATACGACTTAAAAAAGGCGATAAGGTTTACCACAAAGATGGCTTTAAGGATTGTGTATGTACAGTCATAGCTTTTGACAATGACAACCTTCATATGTCTATTAAAGGTACTAAAATTCAGTCACCTGTACTTATAGATGATTATGTATTAACGAACATCTCACTTGAACGGTGGAAAGAAATGACCTCAAATGAGCAACTTGAGTACCTAAAACTTCACCCCGAACTTACTCGTCAGTGGGTGGTATCGTGGTTTGGAAGTTCGGAATCTGGTGACCAATGTAGTGCGTGTGAAAGACTTGGAGCAGTTGAAACATTGATTGAACATAAAAATCCATCGAACGGAATTCTTGCTGAGACTTTTAATAAGATTCTCAGTGGCCGCAGTTATCTCAAAACAGTAGCAATTTTAAACTTTTGGGAGGTATAACTTATGAATAAACAAGTAGAAAAAATTAAAAAGCACCTTGAAGAGAGATTAGAAGCAGTTGAAGAAGCAAGACGTAAATATTCCAACCCAGTTGAAAAACATACGTGGGATGTTTTATGGTGCGAATATAAAACTATCCTTAGCATGATAGATAAGGACCTTAAAGAAGAAAAAGAAGAAGAGTGTAGCAAAACTCTTCTTTAAGAGTATAAAAAGAATATCAATGACATTGATGATATATTTTCAAAGTATACCGGTGATAAGGAGGAAAGGAAATGAATATGACATTTATATTAATTATGGCGGGGGTGCTTTATTCGCTGTGTGCGGTTATTACGTGCCTGGTTATCGTGGCGAAATCAGGCAACATTAAAACAATACTCGAATACGCCGCAATTACTGTCTTGGCTATGATTTGGCCTATAACCGTAATATATATAGGCATACTCGCCCTTATGAGTCTGTTCGCATACAAGCCCAAGAGACCGACACTTGGAGATAGACTACACTGCATGATATTTGGGCATAGATGGTTCAGCGACGGACTACCCAAGGGAAATGGAGTCGGAAGGCAGTTTTGCAATATCTGCAAGAAAGAGCGGTTCTATGATTATGCCAATGATTGTGAAGCTACCGACGAAGATTTCAATAACTATAAGAAAAAATAAGGAGAAATGAAATATATAATAAGAAGAACTAGTATTTGGGATCCGGATGTTAAACCTATAGATGGGGCTATTAAAGAACAAGTACATTATTTTGATTTTAGGGCCTCTCATATTGAAGATGATAAAGACTCTTTTGCCTGGAAACAATTTAATGAGACTTGTAGAGATATAGTTAAAGTACAGAACGGAAATTATAGGGGAATACAAAAAAATCCTACTAATGTTTGGGTTCTAGAGATTAATGACCTTAATAAATTCGTTGAGAAAAATGGAGAAATTATATTAAATGCGGGATACAACGAAGAAGGTTATATGTCAGTAGAAATATATGATGACTGGAGAGAATAATGTATTGATTAGTAATAGTAAAGAAAGATGGCGATATAAGTGAACACTATTACGATGATTACGAAGAATTGGACTATAATGCAGTATTATGTCAATTCAGTAGTAATATTTTAAAAGTAACTGCACAGAAAGATACACTTTTAGGTTGGAAAACTTTATTTACAATACAATAAAATTAAAATTATGAAAGACTACGAAATCGATTACAAGAAGCTCTACGAAGAAGAACACAAGAAGTATGAAGGTGCTTTGGAAAGAGCGAGAGGACATCACAGTGTTGCCTCTCATTATAGTATTGCAAAAGAGATAGAAGAACTTGAGCATATATTCCCCGAACTGAAAGAAAAAGAAAGCGAGGATGAAAAGGTAAGGAAAAGTATCATAAAGCTTCTTCAGGTTGGTGGTTATATGTCTCCAGAAGATAAAGATAAAGCATTTGCCTGGCTTAAAAAGCAGGGTGAGTTATCCAAATACAATCCATATAAAGAAACAGTAGAATCTATTTCTACTATGGTTGATAGATATTCTCGAGCTGATAGTGATTTACAAGACTTTTATGATAACGTAAAAGTCAAATGTAAAGATGCAATAGAATATTATAATACCTTCATTGAAAAGCAAGATGGAGTAAAGAAAAAGCATAATGAAATTTATGAAACTATAAAAGAGAAGTCTTACAAAGAAGGTGTAGAGGATGGTATTTTGACTGGAACTAAAATACAGGAATCTACTGATAATATTGTTGAAGAGGAGAAGTCTCTTTTAGAAAAGTTTAAACAAGCAGTATATGACTGTGCTTGGGAAAAAGTAACTTGTAAGAAAGAAGGTGAAACTAAAGAAGAATACGCTAACCGATGGGCAGAACACTTTCTTCTTATGGTAAGAGATTGGGCAGATGATTATATTGACTTTACAATTCAACAGAAATTACGAAATAGTTTTGAGAAAGGTAAAACAAAAACAGAGATAATAGAAAAACAGAGTAAACAGAAACCCGCCGATAAGGTTAAGCCAAAGTTCAAGGTTGGTGACATAATTAAATATGTTGGTGAGAGAGAAGAGTTTTCAAAAGAAAAGCACACAATAAAAAAGATACTTGATGACTGTTATCTTACTATAGATGATGTGTATATTCCATTTAAATTTGAGGAATATTATATACTTATTAACCAAAATCAATCTTGGAGTGAAGAGGATGAATTTAGAATCAAATTATTGGAATCATTATGTGAAGATAAATTATCCGAAAGTACTTCTAATTCTACAATGTATGACGAAATGAAAATAACAATAAATTGGCTTAAATCTCTCAAAGAAAGAGTACAACCAGAACAAAAGTTAAATGAAGAAGTAGTCAATGAATGCGTTGATCTTGGATTACCTAGTGGAACTCTGTGGAAGCATTTCAATGAAGAAGGTTATTACACTTATGATGAAGCAGTCGAGAAGTTCGGTGATAATCTTCCAACAAGAGAACAATGGGAAGAGCTGAAGGGGATGTGTAAATGGAAGTGGAAAGGCAATGGATACGATGTGACCGGTCCAAATGGCCACACAATATACTTACATGCTGAGGGCTGCCGCAACGGTACAGAGATGTTTGGTGTAGGTACATTTGGTGTCTATTGGTCGAATACTTACTACGGTGAGGAATATGCCTCCGGCAACAATGGCTACCGCTTCGACAACAACGATATCAGTGTGTACAACTATGATCGCTACTATAGTCTATCTGTTCGTCTTGTGAGAAGAAAGAAAGGAGAATAACAACATGGAACAGTATATACCAAAATCAGCTTTAGTAGCGGAGATAGAGAGACTAAGAGATGGGGCGTTGATAAGACAGAAGAATCTTGAATCAATCGGGCAAGAAACTGTCCTTAATGATATGCTTGCAAGTGAGTTGAATAGAATTCTTTCTTTCATTAATACCCTTGAAGTGAAAGAGGTGGACTTGGAGAAAGAAATTAGTGAACAGAAGGAAGAATAAATTATGACAAACGAAGAAAAATCTCTATTGTTGAAAGACCTCTGTGCGAGGTTTCCGTATGGAGTAATAATTAACAGCCCATCAAATATTTTTTATCCATCTGAAAGGGAAGACGTCAAATTAGATAGTGTTTTTGAAATTGACAACAATTTTTACGCTACAGAAGACAGTGGATGGCCGATAGAAACGTGCAAGCCTTACCTTCGTCCGATGTCAAGCATGACGGAGGAAGAGAAGAAAGAATTCAAGGCATTCCATTGTGTTAGTGAGTGGCATCCTGAATTTTATCAAGCAATGTGTAATCTACCAAACATAAACAATATGATTAATTGGTTGGATAAAAAAA
>Ga0247611_10000251_pt1 | contig 112402 bp, 142 predicted proteins | sample 177DNAGHGhighgp2_FD_192422 | JGI IMG/M metagenome (GOLD analysis project Ga0247611, IMG submission 192422) | Sheep rumen microbial communities from Palmerston North, Manawatu-Wanganui, New Zealand - 1770 DNA GHGhigh gp2 | ecosystem: Host-associated > Mammals > Digestive system > Stomach >... | reverse complement strand
TTTGCCGATTTAGAATTCGGTCAGCTGCTACGCTTGACTGTCTTAGACCAGCACCATATTTGGCCTGGAACTCTTCCATCATTCCAGTCAGACCACTCAGGTTCTGAACTGCATTCTGGACGTTCGCTTGTACAAGATACTCAACAATATATTGCTTTACATCTGCCATAACTTACTTTTATTTTAAATAGCCACTAAGAAGGCAGCGCGTCAACTAAAACAGGCGCAATTTCACAATTACGCCTGCACAAAAATCAATAATCTATATCAAAAAATGTCAAGAAGTTGTTGTTTCAGCTACGAATTTAATACTTTCAACATGATTTCCAGGTTTTATTTCAACCTCTACTTTTAACAAAGTGTTGTTCTGGAGATCCTGTTCAAGTGGTATATTCACATATCTGAAATCAAGTTGGGCTGCACCTTTCAGACTACTGCTGATTCCCATATATGCGTCAATTTCCTTATAAATGTCATTCTGAATTGCCTTTGCGAGTGTCTGTGATATAGTACCTGTTTCTGGATTGACTTTTACTGCTCCGTTGGCATAGCTTATCAATATATTCCGTACAATTCTCTGTACTTTATTGATAGTGCGGCACCTAACCAAAGTACAATAATCGCGGTTCCCAAGAGTCTTGTCACTCGAAAAAAATGTTTCTCCGATATATCCGTCCTTATCAGTCAAAAATATGTATCCAGATGCATCCAAGGCATTTCTTCGGATATACCCTAATTTTTGTATTGGAGTATAATCATTTCCAAAACCAAGTTCTGCTTCAGGAATAATATCTCGCAAACTAAATAGATAGTTGTCTGCCAAGCAATATTCTACTGGGCACAATGTCATTACACCAAGAGCTGCACCAATACAACCTACTGGAGTCTGGTTGACGTTTTTGTTCTGCATGACATGTACAGCATCACTCCTTTCCTGGCCAAGCAATACAGATAAACCTGGTATATTGTATTTGGTAATGTCTGGGAGCGTTCTGTAATCAAATGTCTGATTATTAGGCAATATATTTGCAAGAAGATACCCACCGTCTTCCTTTTTAAGTCTTGCGCCTTGTTTATCTGTTAAATACACAAAAGTATCAATCAATTGTGTTCTTGTTGGATTTGCACACACAAATACATTAAACGGAATATCCAGATCATAGTCTTCTGATTCTGGAGTCTCACTTTTATATGAGAACAAATCTTCATCCAATTGTGTCAATAATGGCGAAATCAGCTCGTCACCATAATATGCAAATATATCTTTCTCAGTCCAAAGGCCAAACTGATATATTTTCTTATTTGTAACTTGCATCATCCGATTGAACACCTGGAAATTCGAACTACAATTCTCAAAAACAACATATATTGAGTGTGGGGATGTATCTTTTGAAGCCATCGTAAAGAAATGCTTCAGATGATAATATGGAACACCATTCATGATTCCGTTCTCGGTAATTCCAGACGCAATCACATCGTCCATACTTGTTAGCTCACAAATCCTTCCGCTTTCGTAATGCTGACGTGCCAATGGGAAATTTCCAAACACATTGCTCCGTTTTGAAATATCGAACACAAGCCCACACACGGTTTCGTTAAAAATCCCGGTAATCTGATTACTCTTCTGAGAATCTATCGTGAATCTATTAATACCAGCCATAATCGTTTTCTATTAAATAGATAAAAATGACCCACTACAAGTTAATGCAGTGGGCCTTTTTCATCGTCCAGGAGGTCTCGGTGCCGATTGCTGTTTCGGTGCTCCACCACCTCCTCCCAACATTCCCATCATGTTTGCTTGTTGAATCAGAATTTGCTGAGAGTGCATCCACTGGGCATTTTCGCTCCAGAATGCAAACCCCCATTCATCCAATTCGTCAAGATTGATACCTGGAAAGTAATGCGCGATCAAAATGTACCTTTGCCTAAAAGCATCGATGTCGCCATCGCCGACCTTTAGGCTTTCGATAAATTTACGATCTTCGTATTACGTGCCTCAATAAGCACATTGAGGTTTGGCATCAGGCCCATCAGGAACAGGTCATCGTCATCCAGAAGCTCCTTGTCACCGTCAATAAAACAGTCCTTGGCCAGATTCTTCTGGGCGATGATACTGTTGGCACTGTTGGTCATCATGAACTTCGAGAATGCCTTCATGTCAGGGTGTTTCATGTAGGCTACATAGAATGGCTTCTCGCCATCATCTACATTACCTTCCACAACGACGGGGATAACACGTTTGATACTGGGCTGCTTAGCCTTAATTGCCTCACACTTTGCCTTAATGGTCTCCTCCAGTTCTGGAGTGAGAATCAACTCATTGTTTTCTGCCATAATTGTACAATTTTTTAAAAACGGTTTGATGTTTGTTGTCGTTTATAAATAGAATAGGTGAAAATATGGAGGTTGATTAAATGGGGTACAAAATAAAAGAAGGCACCCGATTTGAGTGCCTTCCGTCCAAACTACCAAACATAAACCGTCGTGGTTAGTTGCCAGCATAAAGCTCGGCAGAGCGGTCAGTCTGTGCTGAAGAATCCGTGAAGATACGGAACGGATGCAAGTCGTACTGCTTGGTGATGTTCGTATCATTCTGATTGGCCTCCATGCCGTCTTCAGAGAAGAAGCATCCAGCCAACGTAACGGCCTCTTCAGGAGTGTTCTGCATGATGTCACTGATCCAGCTGACGATGAGGTCGAATTCTCCAAGCGACATCAGGGTCTTTCCTGTGTTGCTGTCGAGATTGCGGAGCATGATCATCGTTGCCACGTCAAGAGTGATAGACGCACTCAGCTCATTGTTACCGAAACCGCGAGAACGTGGCTGACCGCCAAGACCGTAATTGGTCTCAACGGTACGGGCCGCATTCCAGTTGATTGCGGTACAGTTCACGAAGATGTCTTCACCCAAAGCAGGAGCCTGGAGCTCTATCATACTCCAGCTACATGCAACATGATTAATCTGTGCCATATTCTTTCTACTTTTTTAATTGATTACGCTTGTGTGCTGGTGGTGAAGTGCTCAGTCACATTGATGATGGTTGTCGTACCTACAGGAACGATACCAAAGTCAATAATGAGCTCGTCATTCTTCAACACATTCTGGTTAGCGTCAATGTTGACAGTACGCCCACTGATCTGAGAGACAGAGCTTCCAGGATTCACCATTCCAGTGTCAAGAGCACTGGCGATGAGGTTCTTGAACGTAGTGATCTGAGACGCTGAAAGCAGTCCGGTGGATGCGTTCACCTGTACAGGGGCATTCACATAAGGCAACAGAGCCATACGGACCAGACGGCGGGCCTTGGCCATTGTGCGGCAACGGGCGATAGTACGGAAGTCACCGTCGCTCAGGGTGGTGTCACCGCTGAAATAGATGCCATTCTCATAGCCATCGTAGTTGGTCAGCATAATGAAACCCTTCTGAATGATCTGGGTGTTACGCTTTGTGTATGTGAGAGTGTCGATGTGAGTGAACGATGCATTTGCAGCCCAGGCAATCTGAGCACCTTCACCAGTAGTAGAGAGGTTACCGAAACCAAGCTCAGCAGACTGGCAGGCAGCGAACAAGTTGTAATTAGCCACATAACCGATAGAGTGCTGCACAGGAGCAACAGCCAAAACGCCAAGAGCCATACCGATGTTACCAACGGGGCACTGGTTGTGGTTGTGAAGCTGCATCGTGTGAACATCATCAGAACTCTCCTGACCAAGTGAAATAGCCACATAAGGACAAGAGCTGATAGCATTCGGAAGCTTCGTAAGGTCAATCTCTTTGATAGCTGACTGGCCATCGGTGATGTAGCCTGGGTTAGCATTGATCACTACGACAACCTGTGCGTTTCCGTCATAGTTGACATAGTTCTCACCCTGCTTCTTGATGCGACCGCCCAGCTTTTCACAGACAGTCTCTACAGAGGATACCCATGAATTGAGGCGATAGTCATCATTCACCTTAGTGAACAGCTCCTGCTCAGTCCAAAGACCGATGTGGAAGCACAGACCCTTGGCGGCAGTCTGCATGTCCTCGATAGCATTGAAGTTCGAGGTACAGTCAGCGAACATGATAAATAGACGCTGGCCAGATCCCGCAAGGGCGAAGAATTTCTCGATATGGTAGTATGCGACACCACCAAGGAGACCGCCTTCCTCAATACCCAACTGAATAGCATCTTCCAAAGAGTTGATTTCAACTACCTGGCGATTACCCAGCTTGGCCTGAGCAACAGAGTATCCTGAGAATGGATTCTCGCGCCTACCAATATCGAACAAAAGACCACCGATGTTCTCGGAAGGTACGGTGTTGCTGGCGGTATAGCCATCAACATTAGTCATAAAGACTCCACCATGTTTTGCCATATTGTTCTTCTTTTTTTAATTATTTGTGATACTTGTTAGTGTAGAGCTTGGCGTTACCCCTTACAGACTCTGGAGTGTTCACTGTGAAAACGCCACCCTTAGAATCAATGTAAAGCTCAGCGTACTGAGGATACATCTTCAGGATTCCGTCGATACGCTCTTGCTCTGCCTTGTCAACTGGCTCCTTTGCGACTTTCTGAGTCTTAGAAGCGGGTTTCTTGGGATCAGGAACAACAAATTCAGATGCCACCAAAGACACATCTTCACCATTGCAAACACGTTTGAAAGCATCTGCAAAAGCTGTAAGACCAGCCTCATTCAACGTGTCGATGATAATTTCTGGGGTCAATGTTTCCTCATCAAGTGGCTCCAGGGAGTCTGAAACTTTCTTGGTTATGTTGTCACCAGGAACGATCTTCTTGGCTTCAACAAGAGCTTCCATCATTGAAGAAAACTGCTCACCAGTTATCTGAGCTTGGCTTTTCACCTCACCTTCTGAACCCTTACCAGGATTCTCTTCTTGGTTTTCCTCAGGATTCTCTTCTGGTGCCTTTACGGTGCCTTCTGAGTTTTCATCAGTAGGTGTTTCGGCTTCATTAGATGGCCCCTGTACGGATTCCTGCTGAGTTTCTGGAGTGGGCTGCTGCTCTTCCTTCTTCTCGGCCTCTTCATTAACGGCCTTTGTTGTACTCTTTCTTGCCATAACTACTTTATGTTTGAGTTTTACTTAGAAAAAAGCGGAGGAGAGCGTGTCCCCTCCGCTTTACCTATGCGACTTCAGGTGTTTAAGAAACAACCTTCTGATAGTACGTCTTACCGGCGGCAGGAGCAACGTCCTTGGTCAGTGTGTAAACGTAACTGCCCTCAGAGCCGCTGCGCTCGTACCAACCCTCGTCGGCAGGATTCTTACCAGTCGTGCTCGAAACAGCTGTATAGGTCACAGTTGCGCTCGATACGTAAGGAGTCCAGATAACGATCTCACCAGGACGAACGATGTTCACGTCAACCTTCAGGAGCATCTTGAAGAAGTACAGCTCAGAGTTGTTCTGGAGCTTGTCGATCTGAAGAACGTTCTCATCTGAAGCGTAGTCAACGGCCATCCAGAGGTTAGAATCCATACCGTTGGTGAATACACCACCTACGATGGTATCCTTAGGAATAGCGTTCAGAGGAATGATGCGCTTTCCCTTGAAACGGTACTGGTTCATCTCGGTGTTGTCCGTGTACTTGACGGTCTTGTCGGTTAGGTACTGGTCGTACAGATCCCAGCTGTTCTGGTCCATCACGAAGACAAACGATGCCTTCTTGCGAATCTTGGTCGGGGTCTTACGCCACATGGTACGCAGAGCTGCCTCTACGTCTGCACCAGTAGAGAAAGCGGTAGTACCGGCAACAACGGCCTTGCGAGGATCCTTGTCACCATCCAGACCAATGTTGTTGTCGATGATGCGCTTGATGGCACCGTCGAAATACTTCATTGGACCAGCGTCTACATCACCACCAATCTCCTCATAATCGTCACCGGTAGGAGTGGTGATCTTTGATGCAGAAGCACCGCCCTTGGCAGACATCCAGATACTGTTGTCGATATACTCGTTCTTGTTCTCCATCAGGAGACGAACCATCACGGCCTGAATCTTCGGGTCGAGGGTGCGGAAAACGAGGTTGCCATCGGGCTGGAACCACTTGTAATACTTCTCGAAGTCACGGGGATTGAACTCGAAGTACACCATGAAATCCTGGGGCTCCAAGTAACGCTCGGTGAACTTGTACTTACCCGTGTCGTTGCCGCTCTGGTCAGAGCTTGGTGTTGCAACGTGGTCCTGGATGATCTTACCCAACTGCACAAGAGGCAGGCTATACTTCATCTGGACACCAGTCTTAATGTGAATCAGACCCTCTTTGTAGGTCTCATTCTCGGAGGCAGTGTAAACGAGAAGATCCTCCAGGAACTCACCAGAATACTGGTTGTCTTTAAACTGGAAAGAACCGTCTGCGCGAACACCACTCATGTTTACTGTGTTAGGCATATTCTCTTTACTTTTTTAATGATTACTTTTATTATTTGGTCACACGCTTACTTCAGGTCAGACACCTTCTTGAAGGCAAAACCCTCAGGCAGCAGAGACTCAACATGAGCCTGGATCTTCTGCTCCTCAGTCAAGGCACCATCCTGAGCGGCCTGACGGTTCTCAGGAGCACCGGCAATCTGCTTAGACAGCTGCTGACGTGCGGGGATTGACTCCAAAGAGCTCTTCACCATGTCAAAGTTCTGCTCAGCCATTGCTACCCAACTTGCCTTTGCCTCGGCAGAAATCTTGCCAGTAGCAATTGCCTCGTCAACCATAGCATTGATAGCGGCAGTGCGCTCAGCCTTTTCCTTGTCCTTGTAAGTCTGAAGCTCAGACTTCACTTCGTCGAGAGATTTCTGAAGGGAAGCACTGGTGGCCTTCTCAGCCTCATGCTTGATCTTCAGGTCGTTCAGTTCATTCTTAACTGTTGCCAGTTCATCGCTTGCCTTTTTCAGGTCGGCCTTGCCCTGCTTCAACTGAAGAATGGCATCGGAAACCTTTTCAAGCGAAACCTCGCCCTGGATACCCAGCTGCGAAGCGACTACTTTCAGTTCTTCCATTTTCTTTTGATTTATTTGTGAATTAATGTTATCATTGCCTTTCGGCTCTTTATCAGAAATAGCCGATTGTGGCTGCTGTTGGTAATTTTGGCCAAGAACCAGAGACATGATTGCCTGTACAGAAGCAGAATTAGTGTTACCCTTAACCGCTGCTGCAACCTTATCTTTAATGGTTTGTGGTGTTTCAATTACATGGTTAGCAGGAATGAAGCCCTGATCAACCGCATCCTGAGCTGTCAAGAATGTTCCATTGCAACCAGGCTGGCCGTCCATGATTTCCTTAACCTTGTCCTCAGAGAAACCGAAACGTTTGCAATATACAGTCGTTATCTGTTTTTTAAAAGCTTCAATAATCTGGCGATTGTTAGGATCATCCATGTCTGCGCCCATCCAAGGATTGTGAATCATCAACAGTGAAAAATCGCTCATATAGAGCTTTTGACCAGCTGCCCAAATAACAGAACCCATTGATGCAGCAATACCGGCAATGGTTGTCCTTGTAGGAATCGGGCAATTGAGAATCTTCGTAAAGACTTTCATACCCTCTACAACATTGCCACCAGCAGAATTGATAAGAATATTGATCTCTGAAGGATTGATACAGTCAATAATGTACTGCAACTCTTCAAGGAAGCGGTCACAGCTCCACCATTCCACATCATCAAAGAACAAAATCTCTGCTGGTTCGCCCTGTTTAAGGCTACCGCGTACAAATTTCAATTCTTCTTTTGTCATAATTTCGTTTTTCTTTAAATAGTGAGTATTTGATTTCCTGTGTTGTTTTATGGCTCAGAAGGCACAGTGTCAGAGGTGTTTTCTGAATTTTCAGAAGAGTCTGGAGTTTCACCCCCATTGTCTTCTTCAATCTCTTTCTCACCACCTTCAGGCATTTCCCAATCTTCGTATGGATCAACTGGTGGTTCACCATCAACATCAATGAATTTTGAATGATCCTTATGTAATTCAGGATGGTCATAATTATCATGACCGTTCTGATTATAGTCTTCTTTTTGGTCACTATGATTAGTATATGGTGGAAATACGATATATGTGTTTCTGAGCCATCTTGTAGCATAAATGCTTTCTTCTCGGAACCACACCTCATACGTAATCCAACATGGCTGAAGTCCATTATCAAAACTTTCTAATGGGTCCACATAAGTCAAATTGACTCGCTCAGAAAGAGCTGGATATTTGTATTTTAGTTCTTGGATAAACTGATTAATAATTTGAGCTACATATTCGACTTCAGTTTCACGATATTCAACAACATTGCCATCTGCATCAAAAGTGTCTGGATCCTGATTGTTAAGTCGGTTCATGACAAATTTGATTTGCATATTAGCTCTACCCTCATTAATACGCTGCTGTTGTACCAAATACCTCCAATTCGTGAATTCAACAAATGCAGCTGGGAATCCAAGCGCATATTCTGAGTTACCACCTTTTCTGATGATACGCTCAAACTGACCGCGATTCATCATTACGGTCTTAAAAATCTTCTCGCTATTGGGATCATAGTAATCCCAACGAACCTGTTCCAGAATCTCCTTAATGGCATGATAAACGGCAATCAGTCCATTTTTGGGTATCTGAAGTTTCTCAGGAACAGGAATCTCCTGAGGATCGGTCTGCAATTTTTTCTTAGGTATAATCATACTATCGGTGTAAACAGTTCATCAAACAAATACAACTCAGAGAGAACCCAGCCCTCCTCTCTTAAATAGGAAGAATGACCCATAAACTGTCGTTGTGGGACATGGTGATTTCTTGCAGCAATATTGGTTGCGCCAAAAAATTGAGGGTCATTATGAATTCCGGCATAGCAGACACCTTGGTTTCTTCTTGATGTACCATAAGCATTTGGGTTTGTACGCACAAGCCCTTTACCATCTACAACCTGGATGGACTTCATCATAGTACCTGTATCCCTCAGTATATGATTCGGATTTGTACCGAATTTACGTCTTTGTTTTATTGTGTATGGAGACAACTTCTTCCAAGGCTGTGAGCCATAATTGCGAAATTTATTCTCCAAAAATGAACGCTTAAACACTTCAACAGCTTCTTTGGCCAATTTTACTTCAAATGTTAGGGCCTGCACTTTGATTTTTCTGGATGCGATATTTCTCAAATGCATTGCGGCCTGTTCCATTGTCACAGCAATACTGCTTCCAGCTTGATTCGGGAACTCATTTACTTTACCCATCTTCTGAGCATTTCTAAGTCTCCACAAATCAAGTTGGCCAGTATTCGGATTTATGTATTGCGGATGGGAAGCGGTGGTAATCGTATTACCTTGTGCATCTACAAAATGCGACGGGCCTGAAAAATATTGCCTGGTGATAGGCTTGGTATGTCCTTTGGGAGCATTTCCTCGTCTGAAATTAAAGAACTTTCTTGGCATACCATTTCTCCTTTATTCGTTCAACATACCCAGCCAGTTTCTCCTTATGCTCTTTACGAACATTGAAATAAGGATGGCTCTTCCCAAATATCCTGCCACACTTTGCAAGACTCTCAGAGAATACATTATCAAGCTCTTTCGGCTTATGAGGCACCTTATTATATATAGACGGCAATTTGTTCTCCACAGAATTTCCGTAAACATCTTCGAGATAACAGCGGCACCCCCATTCAATTGGCGGTATCATCCATGACGGAAACAGGTCTCTTGGTGCTGAGAACCCTTCCAATTGACGATGCCAAGGGCGAACCCTGTCATCATTCATTGTCATGTATGTCAAAACCGTTGCAGCGGAATAGAATGTAACCCATTTTAATGCAATACCAGCAGAGTATTCAATATCACTATGTTCTACACTGGCATACCTCAAATGATATTTGTTGCTCAATTCCTCATATTCGGCCATGTTATCTGGGTCATCCATATCAATTTCGTCTGGAAGTTCCATGAAAGCCTGATATTCTGCACACACTGAGAACTCGATGAGATTATCTATGCCTGCAACAAGCCTGTCACGAATATCTCTCTCTTGCTGAGTAAGACTGTCATCTTCAAGATTCTCCAAAAGCATCATTGCATCATCGACATCCAGATTCAGTCCAGCCAACAAATAATTGATAGATAACTCTGCACGAAGCTCCATCAATTCATAAAGTGCCTGGTCAACGTCGGCATCAAGATTGATACATTTGACAACGGCCATAAATGCTGCCAGAAGCTTTTTAGCCTCTGATTCATGTTTGACCTTTTCATCATCGCTCAGGGAATTGTATATTTCAGAGAAGCAGACCCTGTTCCTTACTTCCCTTCGAGAAAATTTATCCTGGCATTCGTACCTCTGGGATGGCCGTAACGTTTTATGTACTCTTCGTCGGACATAATCCCATGATCATTGTCACCCCAGCCACCTTCACCAAGACCGCCACCAGACATGCCAATATTAAATTGTTCTCCAACCTTGACACCAAATTCCTTATCGATGGTTTCTGGAGCCACCTCATATTTGTCTGTCAACATATTGAACAACTTAATCTTATTCTCAGTGGAAATCTCAATCTGGTTCGAATACTTGAAATAAACACCTTTTTTGATAAATCCCATGCGCTGAAGCGGAGGAATTATCTGTTCGTTCATGACATTTTCAACATAACGGCGGTTTTTCTTAATACGGGCACGATATACATCTTCATGTGTTTTTGCAGAACCAGCGTATGCCTGTACTTCACCGGCAACAGATTCTGAACCTAAAATTAGGTTCGACACATCCTGATCGACATAGTTTATAAGTCCCATAAAGACGCGCTCTGAATTTGAAACCGTGAATGTCTTAACATCAATGGTGTCATCCATTCCAGTCACAAGAACTCGCTTTTCTGAACTCTTCGCAATATCTGATGCCAGCTTTCGCTTATCGTTGTCATTTTCTGATGGGGTTTTGCCATGAATGATCGGCTGTCCGTATGTATGGCCAAATCCGATATAGTTACCAAGAGTGAATTTCTTAGCCAAGACAATAGCAACAAGACTTGCAAGATAACCAAGACCACCAGTATTTATCAAAATGTAATTATCCCTATATTGTTCGTTCTCCAGATCCCAACCTGGAAGCCAGATTCCCTGACGCTGAACAATACGAGACTGATTTGGAAGCACATTTCGTCTTTCGATGTTATTAACTTCCGCTAACTGCTTAACGCCATTGATTTCTATAAATCGTGGCATAATCTCCAGACAAGTGTAACCGTATGCTCTCGAATCAACAACACCCTGAATGATCTTTTCAAATTGTGACCCCTGGATTTTGTTGGATTCTTCGTCATCACGTATCCAACCACCCTTACCATCTGGAGTTGCTAACATATATCTTTCGTCTGTCAACTGGGATTCCAGTGTTTCACGGACTCCTGCAAGATGGGCATCCTGAGTCACAATTGATTCATACAAATCAATAAGTCCTGAACGGTCATCAAGTATGGTGCCATCATTTGTATAACTGACGGTACTCTTGAAACGATTATGTTTCATGATTTCGAAAACATAATCCTGGATGGTCTTTTTAATGGTCCTGTATTCAGAAATAAGCGCGTCATCGCTGAAAAACTGACCATGCGAATTTGTCTCGGTTCTTTTTCTCATGAGAATAATTCCTATTTCTTGTAAATAGGGTTCCAAAAACTCCCATGTTGGGTGCAAAACACCAATTATCAGTAAAAACAGATGGCACAAAACATACCAAAATAAACACTTACGCAGATAGTTTTTCACAAATAGTAACTTTCGGAAATGCCGATAGAATAATAATGTATGTTAAATTAACAACGTACCTTGCGGCATATAATCTATTTCAATAAAAACAATTTACCAAACATTAATTATTATGGTTACAGTAACAGATTTTTACGTATTAAAATTCCAGTATCAGGCTGAGGATGCCCAAACTGGTGACATGAAGAAGCAAAAGCAGGAAATTCTTGCTGAATGTGCCAACTACACAGACGCTGAAAAATTGGCTTATGCCCTGATTCATGACGAACAATGGGATAAGCACATGCCCGTTAAGCCAGAGATCGTTCGCCTGAAGATTAACGACCTTCACACAAACGACTGCATTATTACCGAACCAGACCTCTTCGATGGGTTTGCAGAAATGTATCTCGAATCTCAAGATTTTCATTTCTATCAGGTAAATCTTGATGATCCGTACACTGATGAAAACGGCAAGGAGAAAAAGAACAAGGTCTCAATGTTCATTCCAGCAGCAACAACTGGCGAAGCAGAGTCTTATGCTAAAAAGCTGTATCCTGATGCCACTATTACGGCAACAAAGATTATGGCTTTCACATCTGCATTCATCCTCCCATCGACATTGGAATCCATCCAAAGAGAGTATGCTAACATGTAAGGTATGGACTACAAACTAAACCGACTGGCAAAAGAACTAATATGCGATGAGGTAGGAATCTCGGACGTGCCCGCGCTGAAGTTCGGACACCTGGAGAACAAGCAACTCGTCTTTAATGCCTCTGAATACCTCAGGACATTAGAACGCCAAGACGATTACAGAACGTTCTCCAGGGCCATGAGGTTCTGGATCGAGTCACTTGCAAAAGGATATGGGGTAAGTACGGCAGAATTGTTCTATGCCAATCCAAATGGCGACGAATTATATCACGAAATACTGACTCATATTTTCCTGATGTATGTTGACCCAAACATCATGGTTTACTACAATGACCTTGTTGATGATGTAATGACAAACGGAATAGCCTTCAGTGATAGTTTCGTTATGGAACTCGCACAATCAAGGCTCCCCGCTGAACTCTTTCAAAACTTAAAAAATGACAGCAAAAAAAATAGCAATATTCGACCCGCAACTTAAACTGGTGGCAGTCGCAAGCGGCGTTAGTCAATTGGCAAAATTGATGAATGTCGGCACCGGCGAAATCAGTAGGGCAATCAGAGGAGAAAGGGTTTGCTGCAAGGGGTTTTATATTCGGTACATTCCAAAAGACATCATGATTGATGTTGATGATATAGGAAATGATGAACTTCTTGAATTCGACAAAGAGTGCAATGTTGATAGATACATCTACGCAACCAGATCTCAAAAGAAAACAGGAATTCTTCTGGAAAGCGAATTTGAGAAAATCAAGGGCAGCAAATATAAACACTACACCTTTACGAACAAGGTTAAACCTCGAAAAGTGAGGAAGCCAAAACCTCCAAAGAAAAAATATCACAAGTACAAAGAAAGTAACGACCCCTGGTAAAAAACAAGAAACATTATGAAAGCAATTGAAATCAAAACAGTAAACACTGGCAAGCAGAAGCTTCCAGAGTATGCGGATCCTAACAGCTCAGGAATGGATTTGAGAGCGAATATTGACGAACCTGTAGTATTGAAGCCATTATCTCGCGCTCTTATCCCAACTGGATTACACATTCAGCTTCCAGAAGGTTACGAGGCTCAGATCAGACCACGTAGCGGACTGGCACTGAAACATGGAATCACGGTCCTGAATACTCCAGGAACAATTGATGCATCGTATCGAGGAGATATTGGAGTAATCCTTATCAATCTGTCCGGTGAGTCATTCACAATCAATCCTGGCGAACGTATTGCACAGATGGTTATCACGGAATACACAAAGGGCGTATTTGTTCCTGTAGAGAAGCTGGATGACTCTGAACGTGGCGATGGAGGATTCGGACACACAGGAGTTAAGTAACAACTAAACAATAATAGATTATGGAACAGAAAGCACCACTACCTGTTAAGTATTTCTCTTTCGCAGAGGTCATTGATGGCCTTCAGAAGGGAAAAGTGTTCACCAGATGGAATGACGGCAGCATCATAACGATGCAAATACCAACCAATATCAAACCAGATGTGATTCCGAACATGACAAGCCTAAACAAAAAGACAAAGGAACTCCTGAGTCTGAAGAAAGGCTTGTATTATCACCATCAGGTTCTGAAAATCACTCCTATGGGTGATAAAGCAAAAGCAACATACTATCAGCCGACATGGGAAGACATCTTCGCTAACGACTGGTTAGACCTCTGACGAAACCCTGTTCTCGTTCGTCGGCCCCCGCTACCTCTTGTGTTGGAGTTCAAGGTGCGGGGGCTTTTTGTGTAAAATAGTTCTTGTTAAACAATCTAAACAAACCTAATTATTTGTTTCGTTTTGCCAATTTTGCTTGATTTTGTTTTATTTTGTTTCTAAATTTGCACCCAAAATAAAACAAATACAAAATGAGTAAGAAAAATCAATCAACAAAGGCAGACTATTTGAGTGTTGATGAATACCACAAGCTCGTCACTGGATTACACAATGACAACAATGTACTTGGTGAAACGTTTTCGCGTGTGGCAAAGGGAACAGCACTCCGTATATCCGATGTTCTAAAACTGACATGGGACAAACTCCTTAAGGAAAAATTTGTCCTAAACGAACAGAAGACCGGAAAAATGCGTAAAATAGTCGTTTCTGAAAAAACACAAAGCACATTTCAGAACCTCTATGTCATGAATGGCTCTCCAGATATGCATACTTATATCTTTTTGAATATGCGCTCAGGAAAGCCATACACAAAACAGTACATAGACCGCCTCATGAAAGAATGGAAGGAGAAATACAACATCCAAGTTGGCAACTTCAGTAGCCACTCATTCAGAAAATCATTCGGGAGAGAATACTGGGATAAGAACGGATGCACAGATAAAGCCCTGACTTTGCTTTCAGAGATTTACAATCACTCTGACATATCTATCACAAGAAGGTATCTTGGAATCCGTGATGAAGAGCTTTCGGAAGTATATGAAATGATAGAAGTATGAGACACGAAAACATAGGTACATGCAGGGTCTGTGGAGCAGTATATAGCTGTTTCTTCTTCACTAAAAGATCCATGATACGCAGAATCATGTTTGAGGAAGGTGTATGCGGAGCATGTGCCGCCTGGATGTCACGCGAAATAGATCCATGTGCCAAAGAAGAAGTTATCGGTGGTGTCGTATATAAAGTTTATCCATATTGCAAAGAAAAAGAAGTCGGTGATTTCCTTGGTGGCAAAGGAAAGACCGTCGGAATAATGAATCTCAAAACACTGGAAGTCTACAAATCCAATGACGTATGGGAAGTTGGAACACCGCCACCGGCATTCAAGACTCCAGATACTGCAATATTCGTAGACAAATCATTCGCAACACCTCTAAAAGAAGGTCCGTTTGAGTGTCACGGAACATTATGTCTTGACAGATATACATGTGCATTCTATTTCAAGGAAAAAATGGAGAAAAATGGGCCAGCAAACAATATTCCGAAAGACTGGAAAGATGGAGGCGAAAGATGCCATACATACCTCAATATTAACAAAATAAACAAACAGATCATGGAATGGAGAACAAAAAAGCAATGACAAAAAAGGAAATGGTGCAATTGTACAAGGATTACAATATCCTGGCACCAAGCGACCAGGCTCTTGGAAGGTTCGCTAAAATGATGGGCTACAACAGAAAGCGCGTCATGACAAAGGGCAAAACAGAAATCTGGTACATCCAGAAATGAAATTGATTAAAGGCAGAATTCCTTGTTCATCATAGTATTCACATTTAAAATTAAAAAGTCATGAACAAGAGTTTTTTCAAACCAAAGTTTAGGATTCTCAAAATCTACAATCCAAAGGGGCAATCTACTGGCTACATTGTTTCTGTGTGTTACTGGTGGTTCCCAATATGGATGACTGCACGTATTCCACTCAAAACTTCTGACGGTAGAGACACAACGGCTCCAGCTATCTTTGACAAAGAAGAAGAGGCCAAAGAATTCATTACTGGACGCTACAACATTATTACAATAGAAAACTATGCAAAAAAGAACTGAGGAATTAGAGCGGATATTGACTGAGCTTGGCGATAGTGTCTGTGATCTTGACTCCCTATTGGTGGTTCATCATGACGGGATAAACAATCAAATAAGGACAATATTGCTATCACAGGACAAAAGAAATCTGATTGCGTCTATATGCGGATGCATGGAAAACAAGGAGGAAATGGGATCAAACATGATTGACCTGTTTTCATCCGTTATCATATCTTTTGCCAAGTCAAATCCAACGTTCGCAACAAAGTTCATCACAACATTTAATTCAGTAATGTATGGAGTGGATTTCGAAAAATTTTGATAAGGAAACGCTCAGTTCAATCCTGAAGCACCCAGAGACTGCCAGAAAAAACACATGGTGGCTGTTTACGGCGTTCTTCTGGCACAAATTGAAAGAAGAGCTGTATCAGATGGATTTTGAAGACGAAGATCCAGAGATTGTGCCTGATTATGAAGAGTGGGACATAGAAAACCAAGTAATACCTGGTTCTATTCTGGAGACCATGCTTCAATCTGCCGCTGAGGATTTTGTATCGGCCATGAACAATGGATTGACCATCAAAATCAACGATAAGCCATACCGCGTTCCCAAAAACGAAAACGTATCTGTGGATGTCCTGACAAAAGAAATATTCAAATTCCCAGATATTGAAGCACCTGGTGATCCGGATGCTGTCAAAATCATTAAAGCATGTATTCATGAGATTCAGGACAAGCACTTTCAGGATGGTCAACTGTCAGAAATCGGTGAAGAAAACAGACTAAGCCGTATTTTCTTCAAGAAACTTGTATGGCTTACCGAAAAAACAGATGACGGCTGGGAGAAACTGACTGATATAGAGGCTGCTTGCTATGTATGGGCACTCCAGATGGCTAAATATGAAGGAAAATATGTCAAGGATGTTGCTGATGCAGTCGCAAAGGCACTGGAACGTATCAACAGGGATGTCGGAGAATTTACCCTGGAAGAGATCACCGATTGTTGGATACGTAATTATGATTCAGCTATGGTTTCTATAGATACGCAATTCTCAGCCACAAAAATGGAACAATGGGCTAAGGATAACGGCCAGACATCGGTTGTCAGCCGAATCAGCGAGAAATCAGCTGATGACTATTGGTATATTCAGGGACTAAAAAGTTTTTTCTGATATGAAACGAGACCCAAGACTGTCAACGGAAAGGACCTGTAAGAATTGTGCGAAGTTCAAGCAACCGGCACCAAGAAAACATAAGAAATGCGTAGATCTGATTCTCACATGTAGAGAAAGCTGGAGAGACGGATGCTGCCTCTGGTGGGAGAAGAAACCCTAACTTCAAGAACCGCTTTCTGCCTATTTACAATAAAAGGTATGAAAGCGGTTTTTAATAAATTAGGCCAGATTTTTACGACTTCTGAAGGACGTGTAAGCAGTAAACGAGCCTGTGGTGTTGCAGGCTGGGTGTGTGCATTGTGGGTTATGATTCACTGTACACTGGAACATTCCGAAGCACCAGAAATAACAGAAGTCATAGTCATTGTATCTGCGTCACTAATGGGTATTGGTATTATAGAGCCTTATTTCCAATCAAAGAAGCGCACCCGTCACGATCATCGTGACCGTCATGACAATGAATACGAAGACCATCAAGATATGTAAGTAAATGCTGGAGAGCTGCATTTGCTTCTTCTGGTGTCACAAAATAGTTTCCTGAATTATACCGTTGGTTGTGTTTCTCAGTCATATTGTCTGCCTCACATCTAACGGTAAATTTATCCGTGATGCTCCAATACATCTGGCCAGGTTTTGACCTCGGCATGATTCTGACGGGCCTTAGCTCTTTTGGATCCCAGTGCCAGCCAGCCGCCTCAAATTCAGACAGGGCCTTTTTCTTTTCTGAGATCTTCAGGACACGTACTTCTGACGAAACAATATCAAAAGAATAATATATGAGAGTCTTGTCAAGACTTGCCGACAAGACAACAGACTTTGGTGTGTCAAACTCAGTGATAATCCCCTTTACTACGGATTCACCAGACTTGACCTCAACCCATTCTCCAGCTGACCACAAATGACTTTTGACGAGTTTCCCTGTATCTGACTTGATGTGATACCCAAATTTCATCAAAGCAGACTTGAACTCCTTGGATTCATCTTCGTTGGCCAATCGGACATCTATGTTTGATTCGTCTATATCAAACAGATTTACTAAAAGATTGTTGTGATTCGTGTCCGTAAAATATGCGTCAACACCAACCCAACCGTTTCGTACATACATTACGTGACCAATTGTATTTCCAAAAACAACAACGTCACCGTCTTTTATAACTTTGTCTGCCTCCATATTATGCGGATTATCATTTAGGCTGCAAAGATACGAAATATTCCCGATTCTTTAGCAGAACTTAACCTTAATTAATAAGAAAAACCGTTCAAATCTTCCCAGACTCGAACGGTGATACTAATAACTAAAAACCTAAAACTATAAATATTACTACTAACCTAAAACAATTTTAATATGAAAAACACATCCTCAGCCTCTGCTGCTCACTCATAAATAGCTTATGACTACTGGATGATGTTTTGAATCTGGTCCCAGAGTCCGTTTCTCCTGGCCCTGTCGCCCACAATCTTCAGGAGAGTCTTATAAGTGGCCAATTGAGACCCAAGATCGTCTTTTTCGAGATCTGGAAGCTTCTCAAATGCGTCACTGTGGATATACCGATACAATTTGGCAGTCTTGGAATCCAGCCACAAGTATTCGGATACCAAATCTTCTTTGTATTCACCATAAGAAGGTTCCATTGCCTCCTTATCGAAAATCTCCTTGTCTTCAATCATAACTATTTCACAGATAAAATCAATACATATTTGTCGCCTGTCCTGGGAGTCTGGCCACGTCTTACTGTGCGGACCCTGTGATGTCCCAGTGCATCCAGAATAATTTCAGAGTCTTCAGACATCATCTGGAAGATCTTGTTTTCTAAAAGTTCTTTCTTTGTCATGAGATAAATTTTTAAATTAATGAATCTAATGAAAAATAGAACCCAAAACAACCAATAGAGTGTAAATCATAAATTCTCATTGCGGTTTTTGAATTTTTTATCACTCCACACTTCATAAAAGAATATCGCAACAAATAGCCACGAACCAATACCTATCATGACAGACCACGTAATCGCCGCTGCATCATCGGATAGTTTTGTATTCTTTGGTTTGTTCCTAAAATAAGAACCCAATAACAAGGCCACCATTGTGATGTACCCCAAAAGATAAATTCCAATATCCAGTGTCATTTTCTTCTGTCAGTTAAGTACCACTCTATATATGAACACACATACGCGACACATAATATGATGTCGATAACAAAAGATCCAGAAATGACTATCGTGGATATGATATAGTCCAATCGATCCTGGAAAGTACAGTTCTTCTTTTTGACCACATATAAGATGGCACATGAGTTAATGATGGCACCAGCCAACCACACCAAAATAAAAATCACAGTCGTATTCATAATCATGCTTTAATTAGTTCTGGAATTTCGTGTTCAACATTAAAATCCGATCTCTGAATCTCAAACAGGGCTTTTCCAATATATGATTTGGCCCTTTCGAGACGTTCAAGAAACCATTCCTCACTGTCTGTGTAAACCCTGCCTTGCTGACCGGCATCATTTACGATGTGCTTGCGAAGTACTTCCACTTTTTCATTGCTGGACTTCAGTTGCTCAGCAATTTTCTTCTTTAAAATTTCATCAATCTCCATAATTTTAATTTTTATGTTTTACGTTTGTCATTTTCTGATATGCTTTTGTATATTCCATCGGAGTGATAGAATCAACCCTGGTGTCTCCAGAAATCTTCCTGAGGTATCTTCCGAATCCAATTGGATAGTCTCCAAGTTGTTTGCAGAAAGTACAAACAACTGGGAAATCTATGACCGATTCCATGCCAAGAGTGTCGGTGCCTGGGGCAAGAACCACCCCAAGAGCTGCGAGAGAGCTGATAGCGGCCCTGGTGTCCTTCAGCGAACGGCCCATGATGGATGACAAGGCTCCGGCAAATTTCGGGTCGCCGATGCCGTTTGGACTCTGAACTGGGAACCGGTCCAAAATATAGTAGAGCGATAGTTCGTCGGCGGTCAGGAACGAATGCAGTGGAAGCGTCGTTCGCCTGATGGCCAGCTCCGTCTCCGTCATGCGGGTTTCGGTCCTGCCGCTTTTGGTCTTTGATTTTTGTTGTTGTTCCATATCGTATTTTTGTTTTAAATTCGAAAATTAAAAATTTCCCCTAAGAACCCCTTAATATATAAACTGTCTTAAATTGTCTTGATATACTTGAATAATTGTTTCGATTAATATAATTAAAAGACCTGGGAATATAATTTATATTGCTTACGCATAACTGGAAGTATGACTCACTCGAATAAGAAAACACCTTGCTCTTTATCTGAAGTTTACGTGCGCGGACTCTTCTATTAAAAATATTCTCTTCTATATTATTCTCTCTTATATATGTTTGAGCCTGTCGAAAAATCGACACATTCCAAAAAAGTGTGTCGAAAAATCGACACATTCGGAAAATAATGTGTTCAAAAATCGACACATTCATTTTCATGACTCCTGAGATATTTTGCTGGAATTTTTTCCAAAAGGTGTCTATAATCATTTTTGAGCGAACCATATTTTATAAGTTTTCGTAATTCAATAGCCCCTTCATCTGAGACTTCATAAAGCAAATCATTGAGTTTGTTGAATACATCGTCGTTTATTTCGATCAGTTCAACATCATCATCCAGAGGAGTTGTGTAACGCAATATTTCCATATCGTACACAAGAGCGTCCAGTATTTCTTTGCAGACAATTCTGTTGCAGGCAGTCATTCTCGCAATTTTACTGTCATTACGAATGCATGATCCAAAAGCTTGAATGGTGGAGCGCACATAGTCAAATACCTTTGCTTCTTTCTGGAAGAAGATAGTAATTAGTCGTTTGTCATGTCCGTATCCATTCTTTTTGCTCATAAATAAATCATTCACTCGTTTTCTATTTTGATTTTTAGAAGCGTCGCTTAGAGGCTTCCATGTACCCTTTCTCATGATGTAGGCGATTTAATGTACTTATTCGCATATTTCATCAATGATATTTTTAAGGGTTTCGCAAGCTCTTTCTTGATAAATTGGTTGTATTAATGCAGAACCAATTTCTTCGTTGCTTAAAGACAAAATGTTTGTCGATAGCTTTGCGATTCTCATTCCAGCACCCCTTTCACGGCCAACTTTTTGAAGTATGAGGTTTAAGTTGTCATAATCTATACGTATTGTGATGGATGCTTTATATATGGTACATGAAATATATCCTATATCTTCCAAGTCAAGTACAGTATTAATTACATCTTTCCATTCTGACCGATCAGCAAAATTTCTGTTAAGCCAAGGTTCACTAATCGTGATGTAATTATTAGCAACTGTTTTGTAAGCTGTCTCACAAATTTTAAGCCATACAACTGTTTGAATTGGGTTGAGGCAATTAAAAGAATCCCAAGGAATCATGCCAAACCCACCAGGCATTTTGGTAATCTTTTCTTTGTAAACCTCACCAAATTTGGGGTTTTCGCTTCTGTTTTTGATCATGAGTGTAATTTTGAAATAAATAATGATATAAAAATGATGCTTTCTAAAAAATAGCTTCAGGAAATTGCGAGGTTGTTGAGGCTTCCTGGTTTTTTATTTAAGTTGTGGTTTGATAACTTTTATTAAGTTATTACGAAGTTATTATTGAGTTGTTGCGAAGTTCCCAGGTGGTCAAATGTAGTGGTCAAAAGGTGGTCATAAGTGGTGGTCAAAAACGAGACTGCAAAAATAGGGCTCCCAGAAAATTTGGGATATGGTAAAAGTCGATTTTTGTAAAGATTTAGTGAATTTTTGGGGTGTTTTGGTGAGTTGTGTTGGTGTGCCTGACGGCCTGTGCTGCGCACCCAGAATATAATGAGAGAGTTTTCAGTTAGTCTAAGTAGACGGATGAGTGTTGTGTAAGGTGGGATTTTGAGGGCTGAAAACGAGATTGCAAAAATTCGGGAAAATTTTGTGTGGGGTGCCCCGTCCGAAGGTGGTGGGGTGTTCGGTTTTTTTATTTTTTCGGTAGTGCCAAAACGTCTCGAAATGCCTTTATTTACTGATGTTTTCGAAAATATCGGTGTAAAATCTTTTTTGTTTCACTTTTATGATAAGTGAACCAATATACCTTATATATAATATATGAATAACTGTCTGCGGAGTAAATTTCGTTTTGATTTTCGAAAGACTTTTTAACAATTAAAAATTTGGGATTGAAAATCGTCGTTTCCCTTTGTAGGTCGGCATTTCAGCTTCTTTTACCTGACTGTGATGTCCCACCGCCACTCTTCAATCCTGTCAAAATTTTTCAATTTCCGAACTTTCAGTAAAAATTCTCAACACCCACTTTGCTACCTACCAACAAATTTTGTCAAAATACTCGAAAATTTACTCAAAATATATTTATATTCATATAAATATAAAAAATTAATTTTGATTTTCTCAAAAAATACTTGCAAAAAAATTTGGAAGAAAAGATAATTACCACTCTCTTTGTTGGTGTCATCGGACAAGTCCCCAGCGATACAGAGCGTATGGCACCCCGATGATAGAGTTCTTTACGTATTGCGACACGGCTCCTTTAGGAGCTAAGAGCAGCGTCCCTCGCTACTGACCCTTTAGGGTCACAAAGTAGAGCACCAACTGCTATATGCGCTTCTCTCGAAGAGAGAACAAGTCCCGTAGAAGCGCACTAAAGTTCTTGTGGAACTTTAGCGGATGACCGACAACATGCACTCAGCCCCACATAGCGGGCGCGAGAGAGAGCAACCAAATTTTAGAACTTGTTCTAAAATTGCATTTGCAAAGCGACCACAAGTCATTTGCTCTGCAAATGTAGCCTCACAAGGGCAGGCAAGTCTTGCTTTAGAAAGCAAGAGGAGCGAACACTGGTTGAGCAACACCCTATAAGGGTGCCAGTCGGGGGAACAACCCGAATAACTCGTAGAGTTATCTGCTACGTAGCAGCAGTCCCAGCGAAGAAGTCGTTGCATACTCAGCTATGCTGAGTGTTGGTTGTCACAAGACGGAAGAAATTGCCGTGACCACTCCATAGGAGTGAAAGCATAGGCTTCCGGAGCGAACGGACTGCTTGCAGAGGCTCAGTATGAGCCCTCACGGGTATGACTGAGAAACCCCAAATGGGGTTTGACCGACTCCCTCTGTGAGCACAAAATTTTCAATTTTGTTTAACATTCATTCAGCCCTACGGCATCACGGTCAAGCCGCATTTTATGACAACACGCAAAAGTAACAACCGCAAGCAGAGTAACAACACCCGTGTGAATAACGCTGCCAAGACTGCAAAGCAGTCAGTCCACACTTGGAATGCCACTGCAAGAGCATTTCAGGAGTCTAAAGCAAGAGCTTTAGGACGTGAACTTCTCGCTGCTATGAACACCCTTGGTGTTCATGTGACCACACTCTCCAGCCTTAAGGCTGCTGACTTCTTCACCGCTTGGTGGGGTGGTCTGAAAGACCAGGCTGGCAACCCTCAGATGTTCCGCAGCATCAGTCACAAAGTGACTGTTGACGGTCAAGACCTCACCCTGTACACCCTCGAAGAGGGTGGTCTGTACAAGGCTGTGAGAGTGTACGAAAAGCGCACTCTTCTCAGTGAAACTGAGAAAGCATTTGACCGCAAGGTCAACTTGGCTCCTACCACAGATGTGGTAGTGGACGGACTGAAGCAGTGTGCCATGTCTACGACATGGGTGGCAAAGGTCGAAAAGGCTGCTGCCAAGGCTGCAAGCATAACCGAAGGTTATGTCAACATCGGCACTTCTCAGCAGCCAGACTGGTGCCATGTTGCTAAGAGCAACGGAGTGTGGAGTTTCACCGGCTTGGAAGAGAAATCTTCCAAGAAGGGCTCCAAGAAGAGCACCAAGAAGTCCCTCAAAAAGGCTGCATAACCCTCATAGGGTTATCGAGAGTCCCACTGAAGAGTACGCTGAAAATTGCGACGAAACCGCCTCACTTTGTGGGGTGGTCTGGGAACACAAGTGACCACACTCCGACACACTGCAAAGGTGACTTTTGGGTGGAGTGCAAAGTATCACAATCTAAGCCCTACCGCAACACGGCAAGCGGATAACTATGCGGACAGTAGCAACTATGGGTGACATGTTCACCGAGGCACAGTTGCGCACTATCGAGAACCAAGTCAAAGCAGACCAGCGTCAAGGACTGCCTTTGCGGATAATGCGCAAAATGGCTGAAGCTGAGAAAGCTTTGGCAAAGGAAGAAATCGCTCAGATTCGTGGGCGTGTACAGTGGGAACGCCACAAGAAGCAGGACGGACTTTGGAAATCAAAGCGTTCGTATAAGACACAGGAAGAGGCTTGTCATAACTACGAACAAAAGCTTGCAAAGCTTGAAGAAGCAAAGGAGTCAAAGCGTCCTTTGGAGTGTGGTCTTGGAATGTTCAATGCTGGCAAGGGCACCCGCACAAATAAGCGAGTGCGAGACCACGTAGGAGACAAGACTGGAAGTTATCTCCATGTCGTAAGGTTTGCAAATTCAAAAGTCACAATAGTGTGCAAATCGAAGAAAACTTTTTAACAATCAACAAAAGCAGTTGTAGCCGCTTTCAAGTGGGGCTACTATATCATCATGGCAAACGATAAGAAGACCGCAGGAAAGACTGCAAAGCAAGAGACTAAGCCCGCAAACAACAATTTTGCAAGTATATTCACAGGCATGAGCGAGGATGAGGCAAAGACCGCATTTTCGGACATCAAGGCAGCTTACGACAGTCACGTCAAGATGCTCAAATCTCGTAACAAAGAGGCTAATCGTATGCAGAAGAGAGCCGACAAAATGGAGATTGAGCAGATTTCCCTGGCTGACAAAAAGGCTATCAAGAAGATGAAGTTCAAGTTCGTGGACTACTCTGAGAAGTGCTTTGTCCTGAGCACAAATGCGGATACAAAGTGCCTCATGGTGGCATTCAAGAAGCTGGGTGGCAAATGGAATGGTCGCCTGAAGAACTGTGGTGGTGGCAGCTATGTGTTCTCCAAGGAGAAGAGCCTTGCCCAGGTTCAGAGAGAGCTTAGTGGATGTTTCTCATAAATTTCGGAGGACCGCAAAATGACAGTCGATGATAGGATAACCCTACTATGCAAAGCAAGGGCAATCCTTGAAGGACATGAGAGGGTTTCAATAAGCAGAGCAACCGAACTGGTGGTTCGTGTGCTCAATGATATGGTGAACGAACGAATGAATGCTTGTTCTGAGTAGCAATATGGCAGACACCCAGCTTTTCGAGGGCTGGGCAGGCGCAATCACAAATCTTTTTTCTTATTGTTTAATTTAATCCACAAGATTATGAAACATCAATTCGGACCCAAGGGACAGACCTTGCTGCGTAACCTCATCGCAGGGCTAAATGAGGCAAAGAAGAAGTGGCAGGCACGTTATAACGATGCTGTGTCAGAGTTCGACAAGTTCACTATCATCCAGCACATCAACAGGTGTTCTGAAGATATTGAATGGTATTCACGTATTCTTAAGGAGGGCGTTCGCGTATGAAGACCAAGGAGTACAGTGTGGACTCTATGAGCCACGTAGAGGATTTGAGAGACCGTCTTCTGGATACGTATTCGCGTGTCGAGATCGTCTCTTGTGTGAAGAGGACCCTGAATGTCATCGTACTGGTGGCAGTCGGCTATTAAATAGAGAAAGCGAGGCCATTATGACACACCACAAAATCATGACCAAGTTGGATGCCTACGAGGAAATCCTGGGTATCTTCCGTATGATGGCGCGAGTTGGCGTATCCATGTATGTCACCCCGTTCAGAATGGCTGAAATCATCAAGGAATGCGGACTTTCGAATCTGGAAGTCTCCATGCTACGTCGCAGAGTAATATACGAATTCAATTACAACATCGACTGATATGATAACACTTAAAAATCCAAATAAGTGCGGACATCGCCAGAGATTCCGCAAGAATGCGATTGAGACCACTTATGACTACAGATTAGGTCTCGTCGTAAAGAATGTCGTGCTGGTCCTCCAGCGTAGTTGTTCACCGTTCGAGGCAAAGGCTGAGGCAATCCGTCGCAGTCTGTTCGCCCGTCGCAATACAGGAATGATACTGGTATGAACGACTTGGCAAAATTCATCGGCTGGATGGTTATCATTGCGCCTTGTTTCTTGATTGTGGATGAGGGTAAGTCATGGTGGCCGAATATTTTCGGAATTGTGTATTTCTTCTTCCTGTGCGCATGGGCCATGTCTCACCAGGGGCTCTTGAACAGGTGGCTGGATGCTATGGAAAGATTCGAGGAACACGTACTTAAAGGACGTTAATTTCTGAGAACCTAAGTTAAAGTAACAACGGGCAGGGGATTCCTCTGCCCTATTTCAATTTGAATGAAACAAATCACAGAATCATGGATAAGAATATGGTTTTCTTTGGCGAGAACGGTCTGACATCGACCTCTGCCAATCACATCGCTAACATGGCGAAAGAGTTTGCTCAGAACATCGAAATGGGCATATTGTATAAGTTTGATTTCTATTCGACTCATGTGGGTCTGATAGGAAGTCCCGACAAGTCACAGACAAGTGTAGGCATGACTCCAGAAGAACTGAGAGACATTCCGCATTATCTCAAACAGGTGTCTGAGGCAAAGTCTCTGATCGCATGGCTGCGTGAGGCTATCAAGGCGCGTGAGAATCTTCTGAATGCCATCAACAAAAAGGACATCGAAGAATGGTTCAAGGAACGCGGTATGGACTTCTGGGGACAGCCCAAGCGTCCAGACAGCATAACCAAGGACGAATATATTGCCAGTCTCAATATCAAGGAGCGCAACCGGATTTATGAGTTGCAGACCACATGTGCGGTCTTCGGTAAGTTCATACATCCAGACGGCACATATTCGAATGCCCGCAAGAATCTTCTGAAAATCAGTGGTGCTCCATTTGAGGTCAAGGGTGAGGGACGTGATGCTCTGGTATATGAGTACAAGCCGACGTGTGATGAACACGATGTCAATGAGGTCTTTTTCAATCTTCAGGCTGAGCATCGTTCAAAGCAGGCAGAGTTGAATTCGATTCTCCATGATATTGACGAACAGGTTCGTGCTGAGAACATGAAGCGAAACTCTGAATATGCAGAGAAAGTCCGTGAGTGGGATGTAGAGGGCAAGAAACAGTTGGCAGAGTTCGAGGCATGGAAGTCTGAGGAATCCAAGAAGATTGCTGACCTCAAAATCGTCATTCCAGACCACCTTGCGAAGATATACGAAGCGATAAATATGCTTGGTAAGAATTAGTTGAATTCCGTGCGGGTAACCCAGGACTGACCAGTTGACGGGAAACCTGGGTGCATGTGTGAGAAGATGCGTTCTTTTACATTCATGAACAATAATTAAGTATAACAACCGATGTGTCGTACTGCCATTATTGGATACGGCATGTCTTTCTCCAGGAACTGCGAATTACCAAACCTGAGAAGTCTTGATTGACGGAGGTATGATTTTGCTCTTGTTAGCAGTCTGGAGGTTCTTGTTCTAAGTCCTTTACTCTTCGGAGGAGGCATTTTGATATTGTTCTTGGTAACGTATTTTCTTATGCAGCCCGCACTTTTTCTAAAACTCAGAAACCAAGTATTATGGATATAAACCTGACATACGGACAGATGGTTGCGCTCTCCGATTTCTTTGGTTACAAAATAGTAGCAGGAGATAGCGCATACATCGATACGGATAAGAATCAAGTCATTTTCTTCGGTCCTACGTGTCCCATTGAACACAAGCTGCCAGAACATGCGAGGCTTGTAGAGGATTTCAGTAAGGGTGAAGACCACTGGAAAGTAGAAGTGTGGAGTAAAGAAGAGAAGCACTGGATACTTGGTAGATAAAACTATTTTTTAACAACTTAATTTTCCAACATTATGGGTTATAACAGTTCAGAGTGCGCCCACAGATGGGTACACAATCAGAGAATGAAATCTGATGACTCTCGTTTTTATGAGAGCAGTAACATGCATTTTGACGAACGTTCGTGTTTGTCTTACAGGACAACGATTTGCCAGTGTCTTGACCGAGACAAGCATTTATTCTTGATGATTGACCAGCATTTGACCAATGAGACGGCAAAGCATCTTGGTCATCTGAGACATGCAATTCCGAGTGACTGGCACGTTATCGAGACACACTGGGATGCTCGAAATTCCTCTTATTACTACTACCACAGTTACAACAACGTGGCATTCTTGGGTAGCCGTGACTCTTTCAACAAAGAGAAGCGTATGTGGCTGGTGAATCATTTCCTCATGGATTTGTATTGGGATTTCCAGTATGTGACCGTAGGAAAGACCAAAGAGACACCAAATATCAATCTCTATCCTCTGAAAGCAATCGGTATTCTTAATTCTCTGTATCGTGATGATTGTTCACTGAAAAAGTGGCTGCGCACTCCGTATGAGAAACTTCCAGGCACCACCGAATTTGTAGAAGAGGGTGTTGACAGCAAAGAAGTTTACAGGAGAGTCCGCACAATGGTTAGTCTGATTCTCGAATTCCACATCGAAGTAAGTACCTCTTGTGAGAAATACAATGGTCACTGGGATGTCAACTTTACCACTGGTGAAGAGAACTGGAGACAGAAGATTTCTGATGCCATGTTTGGTGAGGGTACTTGGGCTTCTATGGAGAAGCGTATTGCCGGTATTGGTAAGGCTCAGGCTACAATTGCCAAAATGGATGCAATTCGTGAGTATTTGTTTCTTCCAGCTACCAATGAGAACGCTTTCCAGAAGAAGAACGAGAACGAATTGACAAATAAGGGTCTGAGAAAGATGCTCAAATCCCATGAGGGGCGTTTGGAGTTGTTGCAGATGAAGAAAGACCGTCTGGCAGTGATTACAACCAACAAGGAACAGTCTGACCGTATCAAGCGTCAACGTGAATCGTACAATCGTGCGAGAAAGTTCATGGGTATCAATACTCTTAGTGAGAGTGATATGCGATGGGGCACAAATTTGGAGGTCAAGACCGTAGATAAGGGTGGAAAGTTCATATATTTGAATGACTACCCGAAGTCATGGATTCGTACTGAGTATCATCTTTCTGAATCTGTTTGGCCGAATTATGTTTCAGCATATTTCAATCGTGACACAATTAGTTTCACAGGTTCTGAATATGAAAGATTCTGCCAGGCCCGCGATAAAAAACTGTATCGTATGCGTTTCTGGCAGAAAGCTGAATTGTGTATGAGACGCAAGCGCGGTCACAAATTGTATGAGTTCTATGTTGCACTCAATGGCAATATGTCTCTGACTCCGGAAGACCACCACATCATGAATGAATTTGTGGTTCGTAAAGACCGCTGGGATGCAGATCGTGAGAGACGTGAACGTGCTGAATTTGAGCGTAAACGTAAGGAGTACCAAGCCAAACTGGAGAAGCTGGAGGCTTACAAGAATGGTGGTATTGATGGTGTGCGACGTATCTGGAGAGAGCATCTTGGTTCGATTCCTGCTGAAATTAATATCTCCAAGAGTGACCTGTTCTATGGTGGTAATGTGCTTTTGAGATTTGGTTCTCAGAATGGAATCATCGAGACCTCAAAGGGTATCCGAATGACATTTGACGAGTGCCACAAATATTGGGACATCATCAATGGTTGGCATAATGGTCAGCCGTTTGTTCCAGTAACAATGGCAGGATACTCTGTTGAATATTACAAGGATGACATTCTTAAGGCTGGGTGCCATGAGATTGCCTACTGTGAAATGGAACGCATGTATCACGAAATGTGTGAAAAGGAGGCTGCATAATGAAAATATGTTTGCATAGAGACGAAGATGGCGATTTGTGGATGTATCGTGAAAATCAGCCACAATCTACCAAGACTTTTGTGGAGTGTGACGGACTTGCCTTTCATGAGATCAAGCGAGGCGATACTGTCATATTTGATAGTGAGAAATAATTGCGGAATTAGTTTTTCGTAATTGCGTGTTGATTGTTAAACCGAGGGTATGGTCACAAGCCTGCCCTCACTTTTCCGAAAATTCAAAATGACAAAAGAGATACTTGACCAAATGAGAAGTGAGTTATTTGATACTCACTGGTGCAAGCAGGACTTTGAGAAGTACGACATCAAGGAACTGGAAGATTCGTGGGAGCCGTTTTTCTGGTGTGTTCGTGAGGGTGGTACGTCTCTTGTTCATGTAGGTCCTACAAGAATGGGTGAATACATGGCTAATCAAACTTGCAGATTTGCCTGGTTCCGTGAAGAGAATGCTCCACTGATGTCTATCATATACTGGAAAGATCCCAGTTATAAATTCTTCTATTGGGACGGATTTGTACTGACCCAAGTTCATCGTGAAGACATTGAAGATATTTTTATGAACATTTGGAGACCAGAATATGAACGGCTCATGGAAAAATATTCTGACGAGTTTGATTTGAGACGTGAACCACTTCAGATTCGTATGACCGATGAAATCAAAAAACGTTATGATGCAACTGTTGGGCTTGGCATTGAATTGAATGACCACTCCCTCGAAGATTGTGTCGAACGTCTCTCTCATTATACAAGATGCGCTATCGACCACTATGTTGAGATTTACGGAGACTTTGCAAAGAACAGCTTTGGTTTTTGTGAATGGGTCAATGGTCAGCAGCGTTTGGTTGGTGGCATCATCTATTCTGATTATGTAAATGAAAACCGTTGGTCAATTCATACGTAACGATTATGTCTAAGGCAAAGAAACCGAACGAAATTCGTGAGGAAGTACGTAAACAGATGGCTGCTAAATATAAGCGGGACGTGGAATCTTGGAAGAAGCGGTCAAGTGACAACTGGAATGCTTATGTAAAGGCACGTACAGAAGTAGACCGCCTCTCTGAAGAAAACTCTAAGTTAAAGGAACAGCTTGCAGCTCAGAAAGACTGGATAGAACGACTGATGGAATTCATTGATATGCCGGACGAAGAACGTCATGATGCAGTTCAGAAATACATCAAGAATCGCCAAATGTCTGAGGATTTCAAGGAAATGTTCGGGCCATATTTTTCACTTCTCAATAGAATGAATTTAATTTTTTAATTATGGCAAAACAATTTAAGGAATCAAAATTTCTGGTAATCGAGGGTAGCGAAACAGATTTTGCGGCTATCGGATTCGGTGTGCCTGTGCAATTTGTTGGCCGCATTCTTGTTTGTGACAATTGTAATAAACAGATTGCTGGGCAAACGTGTTACTATGTTCCAGTTTTGAATCAAGTATTCTGTAAGGAATGTTTCGATAAATGGAATGCTACTGCAAAGCACTTCTCAGAAGATGATAATTACGAGAGAGTGCATTTTGACGGAATTAAATCAAAATTGGAAGAATACGGATTATGGTATGAGTAAGCGATATTTGTATGACGGCATATTAGAGTCTTATCAGGCTTCTGAGATTGCTGAGGAAGAAAGCAAGAGTCACGGAATTAATGTGACAGAAGAACAAGCCGCTAAGGAATGGTTCAAAAATGTCATTTATGGTGGTGATGGCAGTTTCCAGGATATGCCTACATATCACAATTTCGTTGATGTGATTGACGATGACTGGGATCTGTATTATGATTATGGTGCCGGTTATTATTTTGCCGTAAATAACAAAATGCATGAGGAGGATGAGCCATGAATCATTTTAATGAAGCAATCCAGTATGTCCGTGACAATCACAGATGGTCAGATGCAGAGGCCCAGGTAGCTCTTGAACGCATAGATTATTACCGTTGTGATATTAGTTTTGCCAGTCCCACTATTTCGGATGAGATTAGTGACCTTATGGAAGAATATGGTGATGACAATGATCTTCCAGAGGGCTGGTGGTTTGAATACGGCACTCCAGACGATATTTTTATGAAACTCTAATTTTTTTACAGAAATGGAACAATTGAATTATTTACAGCAGTTGCGTTACGACCTTATTAAAGGGTTTGGTAACAATGTGGAAAATGCAAAGAAAGCATTTGATTTTATTATTGGTAGTGAATCTAAGCCAATAGTCGAAACCAAGGTCGGTCCAATTGGCGAGTGTGGTGTATTCCTCATTTATAAGGACGGACATCATGAGTTGTTTACCGGCGAGAATAGCAAGGACGGTGCCATAGCTGTTGGCGCAAAGTACGGTGACCTCAATGTAAGGCTGGCTTCGTCCGACATAACGGATGTCTCGATGGAAACTAACGAAGAGGATTCGTCTCTGTATTTTGATTGGTATGACAAGGCTGTTGAGGATTTCAAGGGACGTGAGACAACTGAGCGACTGATTGAGCTGGGACTCCAGATTGAGCTCGAAGAAAACTATTGGATCCCGACTGCCGGTGAGCTTTACCTCATGTATCTACTGAGACGAAAATTGGACGCTGCCCTTACATATATCGGTCAGGAACCATTTGCGGATGAATGGTATTGGTCTTGCACAGTTCGCAGTGCCACGCTCGCTTGGGACGTGTACTTCCTCAATGGCTATCTGACCACCAACGGCAAGACGTCCGAGGGCAGGGTTCGCCCTGTCTCCGCATTTTAACTCTTTATCTCTTTAGTCCATTATCTCTTGTGCCTGGCTCTCTTGGAGCGCAGGCACAGAGAATAAAACAAAATTCATTATGCCACATTTACCCCTTATAGGAGTGCCTTTCAGGTTTAATAATAAGGAAATGGAAGAATTATCACATGAACTTGTAAATGTACCTAAAAAGGAAGTTCCAAAAGTATTTATTCTTCGAGAGCAATTTGATAAGCTTGATGAAGAATTTATTAAAACAAAAGAATTGGAGTCCGGTGTTCAGATTGTGCCTATTGATGCAGAAGAACTGGAGCGCATGAAAATGAATGCGGAACCAATCGACATAAGAGTGCCAGATATTGAGCTTCCAATTATTAATTATGGGATGCCAATACAAAAGCCTCGAAAATCTCTCATGGACTTAGAAAAATGTAAGCGTTGTGAGCATCGTTTTGGAATGAATTCAAAACAACTGGAATGGTGCCATAAGCACATGGATGAAAGTAGGTGTTATAGATTCAAACTTGAAAAATGACATGACAATAGCAGATGTAAGAAACAATTTGATTATTGACTTGGAAGACCTTTACACTCCAGAACAAATTGACCAGATTGATAGAGGTCTTACAAGATTGAAGCGTGACAATGGTCTGAGTAATGAAGACTTGGATTACTATTGCACAGCAAACTCTTCTGAAATGTTTTCTTGTATTTTTGACGGAAAAGAATTCGACCATCGAAACTTTGAGGTGGATTAAACAACAACAATCAACAATCACACAATTATGTTAAGCGATTATCTTTACAAAACGGAAGAATATCGTGGTTACACCATTAATGTGTACTACGATACAGATCCTCAGTCTCCGCGAGAATGGGATAATTTGGGTACGATTTATTCAAACAGTCGTAGTTATGACCCAGATAAACACAGTATTGATGAAATCCTGAATGACGAAGGAACTGGTCTCAGTGATGAATTCAAGAAGAATTATATTTGGTTGAAGATTCGTGGTTATGAGCACAGTGGCCTGACTATTAGCTGTGATGGCGGCTATCCATATAACGACCCTTGGGACAGCGGACTCTTTGGAATTATTGCGGTCTCAAAAGCAGACGCAATCAAGGAGTACGGCAAGAAAATCTGTACTAAGGAAGTTCGTGAAAAAGCTCTCAATTGTCTTCGCGGTGAGGTTAAAACCTTAGATATGTACTACACTGGAGACGTTTATGGATTCCAGCTGGAAGACCCTGATGGCGATGTAGTTGATTCATGCTGGGGTTATTTCGGTAGTGAGTACGTGAAAGAGGTTATCGAAGAAGCCAAGGGTATTGCAGATAACCTTATTGAAAAGGCTGAGAAACTTCATGAAGAGCGAATTGCCAAGGTCAAGGCAAATATCTTGATTTTGGTTGGAAATACATTTGTGGATGGCAATGACACATACAGAGTTGGCACCACACCTCTCTTTGGAATGCCAATGATTGAAATGGCAACTACTAACAAGGGCAGGGTTCGTGATGACTTCTACAAAGAAATTAATCTCGCAGCCCTTCCAGAGTACGTATTGGAAAATATGGTAAAAGTAATAGGGTAAAACTATGTCATACTACAAGATTTTTCAGATTTCAACTCAGCCAATCTCAGAAGAGGACTACATACACCCTTCTGACTATGAAGAAGAGTGCTACAATGATTGGCGCGACTACATGGACGATGAACTGACTCCAGAAGAGCAAATCCGAGAAATTGAAGCAAACGACCCGATTTTTGAACTCTTCTTCGAAAGGAATGGCCGTGAGCTCACGTTCAAAGGATGCAATGATTTCATCAATGAATGGATAAAAGCCGCTCAGGATGCAGCTGCAAAATTGAATCCATCTGAATCATTGTCGTTCTGGGATTTGCAGAAAATCTGTCAGCAGTCTCATTGTAGGAATTGGGACCGGTATGTATGGACGAACTGGACTTGCGGTTATCCGAGCGACAATGGCCCAGATCCTCTTGGTGACTTTGTGTTGACTCTCTTTAAGAATTTAAAACCTGGTGACAAACTCTATATCGGTGGAGTTGTGTCGTTCCACTTCTAAATAATATTAACAACAATCACAATTAAACAGTTACGATTATGAACAACGGAATTTTTGGAGGTATTGACTTCAATCAAGGCATTGAAATGCCAACAGTAGCACAGGAATCTATGGCAGAGGCAGCTCAGGAGACAGCTGTTACAGTGTATGACCCAGACCACTTCAAGAACTGGGAAGAATTCAAGACACAGGACATCACTCTCGAACAGCTCAAGAAGACCAATCGTGAGTTGAATGGTGGCCAACCGATGCACGGTATTCACCACTTCGAGTTGATTGAGCGTGTAATGGATATTGTCAAGGATGCCGGTTTGGAGCCTGAGGTATTTGACATGTTCGCTGCAAAGGCTGGAGGTTCACAGTATCCCGGTGTGTCCCTCAACAAGGATATTTCCAAGACATTGACATTCGACCCGCAGGCTGAGCTGAATGTTGCAGCATATACGGTTCGCCGTATCTATTCTACTATCCATATCAATGGCTTTGACGATGGCGAGAGCGACCAGTCTCTTGCAATCGGCTATAATCAGCAGGGTCTGGAAGTTGCAATCGGTAGAAATGTCCGTATCTGTCACAACCAGACAATTCTTGGTGCTGACCGCATCATCAGGACATATACAAGAGGCCAGGGCCGTGTTAAGGAGAGAGTTACATACACGGACGTTCTCAATAAGGTTGTTGAGTGGATGCAGAACATTCACAATATCACATTCCAGGATGACCAGAAGATTGCCCGCATGAAAGCAACCGTGATTCCTCCTGCCAAGATCTTCATGCTGATCGGTATGCTGGATGCTACCCGTGTTGCCTGTGATACAAAGTACAAGGAAATCAAGCTCAATGGTACGTATCCACTGAATGACTGGCAGATTCACTCTATGACTGAGCAGCTGCTACTTCGTAACGCTCACAATCAGCAAGTGACGGCATGGGACTTCTACTCTATCGCAAATGACATGTACAAGCCTCAGCTCATGGATACTACCCAGCTGTTTCCTCAGAATGAGGCTATGGTAAGCTTCATCGACCAGTACGTAATGGCACCAACAGTATGATAGACATTAAGAAAATGAGTGGAGAGATTCGTAAATCGGTTCTCTCCATTCTCAGGGCATATTATAAAAAGTTTGGTGAAAACGGATCTGGGTATCTGTTTGATTTCTCTGAGAAGATTGCGCCATTCGTTTTTGTTCAAGACCCAGTTAGCACAAGGCGATATTATAAGGTCCAGTGCTCATCCGTAAATCTTGGGTCAAATGGCGACAAAATCGAAATCTTTCTGGAGAGTGATGATGACAGCGGTCTTGAATTTGACTGCTGGATAAATCTCGACGAAGTTTATGGGTTTACTGAGATAGCTGTTTACAAAGCAATCATCGACCAGTTGTTTAAGGACAACAGAAACTGGTTGGTACAACAAGACCAATTCTATCAGTTATGAATGACAAGATTTTAGAAATGTTCTTCGAACCTCAGCGTTGGGAGTATGCAATTGAAAAGGGTGTCGGTAAGGACATCAATAGGGCGTATCTTTACCAATTGACGAAAGAAGAGACAAGAGCTCAGATATACCAGTTGATGAAAGCTGGTAAGTATGAGATTGCACCTCCTCATACAGCACAGATACCAAAAGATACTCCTGGCGAGTTCCGGACTGTATATGTAAATGAGCCGATTGACCGTATCATTCTGAGTATTGCAAACGACCTTTTGTTTGAACTTACTCCTGAGCGTATCCATGATAGCTGTAAGGCTTATCGTAAGGGCATTGGCTGTGGCATGGTAGTACAACAGATTGCTGAGCACTCGCACAAGGTCAGTGGCGATATGCTGGGATGGAAATCGGACCTTAGCAAGTATTTTGATTCTGTGCCTATTTGGTGTATCGATGCAGCTTTTAATATGGTTGAGGATAAACACGGAAAGAGTGCTGTAATCGATGTCCTGAGAAAGTATTACCATTCGGATTTCTACTTTGATACGGACGGTAAGCTTCAGTCTGCATACCAGTCTTTGAAACAAGGATGTTCGGTAGCGAGTTGGCTGGCAGATGTGATCCTGTACGAGACGGACAAGAAACTGAGTGAACTTGGCTATTATGTGAGATATTCAGATGATATGCTGTTCATTGGTGATAAATACCTCAGTTCTATGGCTGCATTGACACAGGAGCTTGATAAGATGGATATGAAGCTGAATCCCAAAAAGGTTGAATATCTGGAGCGTGGCAAGTGGTTCAAGTTCCTGGGATTTGCGTTGAATCTTAGCCGAAACAAAGACAACATAACACTGGCCAAGTCACGTATCAAATCATTCCAGAAAGAAATTGAGGACAGGACAATAAAAAAGCATGGCACCACATTCACCAGAGCTTTGAATGCCGTTAATCGGTATCTCTACAAAGGCAATGGCGAGTTTTCGTGGGCCACACAAGTTCTTCCGATTGTCAACGTCAAGAAAGACCTGGATGAATTGAACAAGTTCGTGATGGATGCTCTCAGGGCTGTCAAGACTGGGAAGACAAAAATTGGCGGTCTTGGATTTATTCGTGACGGCAAGGACGGCTGTGTGTCTCGCGGTATCGGTAGAAATGTCAAGGCAAACAGAACTAAGACTGGTGACAAACTGGATGGATACATGACTATCTCTTGTATGGCTAACGCTATCAAGACTCGTCGTGGAGTCTACAACACATTAGTTGCTCAGTTGTAATTTGTGAAGAGATAGCGCATGGAACGGAACACAAGACATCACACATTCATTCCTCTGGGGACAAGAAGGCGAGATTTCGACTCTCAGACAGGACAATATCCTGTGTGTGAGTCGTGCATCTCAGCCTTCAGTTCCACAGAGTTCAATCTGAATCGTAAAGGTATGCGCCACGATGGTGAGTGTTCCAGCATAGCACAATGCATAGGACAAATGGCAGTTTATTCAAAGCACCAGGATTGGATACTGGGAGGTATCCAGGGTCATTGGCCGGTCTATGACCCGCATGACTCCAGGATTCCTCCCAGTTCGTCCTGGTTAAATATCTGGAGACTAAAGAAAAGTGCAGTCTGCATGATGTCCTTCTCAGTCGTTAGCATAAACTACGGTGGTATTTGGCAGACGATGATTCAACTGAGATGGCAAATGTATCGGAATGATCGCGGCACTGTTATATCCAACAGCCGCCGCGATCTTTCCAAATGGCTCTGCCATCTAAGTATCTGTAACATAAAGAAAGATGCGGGTCTGCATGATGCCACATATTCTCAGCACAGAGGGCGATTCCAAGGATTCTTTTTCAGGTTCAGCGTCTACACATCTTCTTACAGCTGGTGCGACGGGAAACACCAATCCCGTCGTACCCGCTTCCAGAAGACAGTTGACGCTGGCTCGCAACATCTGAAAAATACAGCAATGTGTCATGAGCATTTGAGGAATCGCAAAAATAATCTGTCACAGAAGCCTACAACAGGGGATGGCAAATTCAAATCCCAGCGTAGAATAGCCCTTCACGAGGAGGACATGCTTCATTACATAAAGCTTATGTCACCCTCAGAAGTGCTTCTTACGCTGGAGTTATCTGAAGAATATAGAAATGTGACAAGCCATTTGGGTTGTTGGCAAAACATACCAAGTACATGGGATCTGGATAAGGGTGACAAATTCATATTACAGTTTGCTATAGCTCATCTTATGACAGCAGGCGATCAACACTTTGATCTCCGGCTGTCATCTTATGAGCTTAACAACTGTACTGATCTGAAATTTACAGATAATGTACCATATCACAGGAATCCAGATGCGGAGCGTGAACGTAGATACATGAGCAGTCCGACTGTTTCATTCATCCGGTTTAGACACATCCGAGGACCGATCTCAGAATCCGAGATGGTCCGTTCGGATGTACCCACCGGAATCAATCTGAAAAATACAGTAACACGCCAAGGACTTGAATGTATCTTTTAAAAACAAGACAAAGATGAAACAAACAATTATCCAACAAGCACTGGAGGCTATAGAAGCTGGTGCGAAGTTCAAGGTCAATCTCACAGAGAGAAACCTGAGCATTGATAAGAAGTATCTGGTCAAGAATGGCGAGTATGACGGCCAATTGACTGATACGAATTGCTTCAGTATATCGGTTCTGGAAGATCTCTATCAAGAGTACAAACATTCCAGACCGTCTGAACGAAATGACAACAAACAGAGGCGATATTTCAAAGCACTCAAAATCAATGAATTGAGCGATGACGATATGTTGTACGGAATTGACAGGGAAGTTGCTCAATTTAGGCTGGAGTCATATCTGTTGTGTTGGGTCCTGTCTGGTTTATTCGTATGGGACGAGGACAACATGGGAAAGTGGTTCTGGCAATCACAAAACGACAAAGATTTAGTTATTCTGCGAGAGTGGATTGACGGTAAAAAATAACAATTAACATCATTAACATTTAAAAAGTTACAATTATGGGAACAAAGAAAAACGAAACAAAGTTGGTATGCCCCAATTGCGGTGCAGAGTTCGAAATCAATGAGCATGAGTGCCAGGTAAAGAATGCGACGGTAATTGGTGCTGACTCTGGTCTTGGAACCATCTACATGAAACTGAAGGATCGTCAGGAACAGCTGAAGACCGCTGGTATCGACATCACCAAGTATTTCTCCATGAAGACTCCAAGTGGTGAGGAGAAGATGATGAAGTGGGAAGGCGATACTCCAGTTCCTGTGACTGCTGATGACCCTGTACTGAGAGCTATCTTCGATGCCGGTACAGTTCCAAACAGAGACCTTTTTCGTCGCTGGGTGATGGCTCAGGTATTCCAGGGAATCGTTTATGACGGATACTATGGTAAGGGATTCGTTGCGTGGGTTCACTCCAAGGGATTCAAGTACACATGGCAGATGACTGAAGAAGAGTTGCGTGTTCAGGCTAAGCTCTGGAAGAAAGATATGGAGAACTTCCGTGAGCGTAATCGTTGGTTTAATGGCGAGGTTGTGCTGGCCATGATCGATGATTATCTGAAGAAACTCCAGAAAGTCATCAACGAGAAGCAGCGCAAACACCTCCACAAGTGTAAGGGCGTTCCGTATATCTGCATTGGCGGTAAGAACGTCTTCGTATCTGACATCGATGCCAAGGTTCTCAATCCGTTGAAGTCTGTCCGCTGCAAGATTTCGATGATTCACAATGACCCTGATAAGTTGTATCATGCTTTCCGTCTGTTCAACACAAAGAGAATCGGACTGGATTGGCAGACTCCTTGCAGTGCCCGCTGGATTGACGCATACAAGGGTGCTGGTGCGTTCTATACGATGAAGAACATGATCTTGTTCCATCGCTGCGTCATGAGGGATAAGCGTGGCCGTATGCTCTCAAAGGACGCTTCTCTCCAGTTGCTCATGACCAAGGCAACAGAGTATGCTGGTGAGGGCTGGAGACTCTTCGGACTCATGAAGAAGCTTATCACAGACAACGGTATCAACATCCAAAAGAAACGTGCCGAGTGGTCTGAGGCCAAACGTATGAAACGTATGGGTCTTGCATAAATCATGACGGAAATGGTATCACGGCCAATGTTCTTTGAGATAGTCATGGTTCATGCATCCTGATTCTTAATACGATGCTGACCGGCGTTGAAACCCTCCAACGTAGGCTGTAAACGCCGGTCAGCATCCTTCATAATCAGGATTGAATCTAACAAATAAAGTAACGTGACGAGACTATAATGGAACTTAATTCAGATTAATATTGCGTATCAGTGTCCCACATGTATTTGTTACGCTCCTACCCGTGACGAGTGTATTTTGACTGGGTGCCCAGAGTGTTATCCGGTTATTCCTGAGAAAATATATTTCGGTAAAGAAAAGTGTAAGCATTATTTTTCAAAGTAAAATGGATAAAAGTGAAATATTAAAGAGTCTGGAGCAGTTCGCCAAGCCATACAAGGAAAAACTTGGTATCTACGGCATAAGACTTCGGATAGAGGTTGATCCTGATTTTGAATGGCCGAATGAGCGTTATCGGACATTGGTAAATGATGAGTTGTTTTCCAATGACTTGACCGAGGAAGAGGCTCAGATGGATATTGAGGGGTTGGCAGCTACATTTGAGATATTCAAGAAGCTCCCAGCCCGCAATCTGGAGAGGATCATTCGTGACCGAGAGACAAGACGTATTTCGGATTGTCTGGCCACTTGGGAAGATAAGACTTGGGAGTTCTTGCCATCTGATATGGTAAATGACGAGAATGACGAAGATGAATTCCAGAACTGCCCATGCATTAAGTGTAAGGTTGATGAAGTTCATATCACCGATACCGACGTGCATTATTTCTATGTTCACAGAATCAGTATGGACGATAACGGCAATGTGAAACTGGTTGGCCGTATCGCATCTTCTGAGAACAGTTGTTCTGATGAGCTCTACACATATCTTGGTAGTGTGGATGCATTTGATTTGGAGGAAATCGATGTTCCAGTATATAATGGCGGATTATGAAGACTAAGAATTATAATCATATCTATGAGTGCATTCTTGAAGCAGTTGGCAGCAAAGCGAAAGCCAATAAAGAATTCGTAAAACTTTTAACAGGTAATGCAGATGAAAAGCAAGAGGTAATTGACGAATACGACTTGGAGTGCTGCCGCGTCTGTGAGATTTGCGGTGAGCTCATGGTTGAGGGTTGGGTGTTGGATGCCACTGTTGTTTGCTCTGATGAATGCGCTGCCAAGTTCTTCAACGAGTCTATTGAAGATTTTCGTTACAGAATGAGTGATGAGAATTTTATCAAGCAGGCTATGGAATGGGATAACTGCCAGAAAAAGTATGAAGAACTGACTGATGATGAACGTAGCGAGTATTTGGATACTGCTATGAACAGAACTGATTTTTATTGGACTGAATGGGAATAACTGTTAATAATAAAGCTATGACTATAAGAGAAATGTGTAAGCAATTTCCGTATCTCCATAAAGAGAAAATTGCTTTTGAAAAGAAACAGAGTGAATACAAGACAGAGCGCGGTTTCATGAACCATCTTAAGAAACTGAATGCCCAGTATGAGCAGAAAGCCAATCGTAAGGATATTCGGTCTATGACTATTAAGTTGAGCTGGAAGCGTTCTTCTGTGTGGGGTTATAATCCTCATGGGCGCGTTTGGGTCACATATCAAGACGGAACTGGCGAGTATCGTGATGGTTATACTTGCAGCGGTTGTGGCTATGACAAGGCTTCTACTGTGCTTTCCCAGATTTTCAATGATTTTATGTCTGGAATGGCTTGGAGAATGCGTCGTACCAAGAAACAAGTTCCTTATGGAATGACTCTAAACGGCTGGTTCCCACACTTTGATTATGGTGTCGGAGAGAATTGCTACTATCGTATTGCTGAGTTCTTTGGTGGCACCATGAAGAAAGTTGCCTGGGACGATGCATTTGACCAGTATGAGGTTGAGTTCAAACCTAAAAAGAAAGCATCATGACAGAAGAAAGATTTATGGAGTTGTGGGACGAATTGACGTTCCAGCAGAAACTTCAGTGTCATCAGGAGTATTGCATAGAGCACAATCCTGATGAAATGATTTCAACATTCGACGAACAGTTCTTTGAGGACAATTACTCAGGTTCAGACAAAATGACTCTTGTTCGCCATATTTGTTTTGGCGACGTTGATTGGGAAGATGGATATATCCGCTATAATGGATATGGCAATCTCAAATCTCTTTCTGAGCGCGAAGCACTTGAAGAAATCGACGATGCTGCATCTTATATCTATGAGTATCCAGAAATCTGGAAGCATTACATCAATGAAGACGAAGAAGAGGATTCGGAAGATGAAGAGTAAAGTTGTATATATGGAATTTCATGGTGGTCTCTTCAGGCAGTTCTTGAAGTGCTTTCTGGAGGACCATCCCAGAATCAAGGCTATCTTTGACGAAGAGTATGATTCTTATGAAATGAGCATTCGTTCATGGAAGCGGTTTTGTAACGATTATCGGTTGGATTTTAAATCTCTATAACAATCAAAAATCACACAATTATGGAAAGAAAAGATATAAAAGTTCATTGGAATGACAGCTCTGAAGACATCGTGGTTGCACTTCTTGAATTACTGGAAGAGCGCAATTTCTTTGCAGCCGACATTAAATTAACATTGCCAAATGGATTTGAGGTTGAGTCGGCATTTCTTGGAAACAATTCTCAGGATTGCAAGGAGTGGTTATTTCATGGTGCCGATGGAAATATGGAAGGTGATATTCGCGTTGCATCGCTTCCTGATGAATGGCTGGTCAATGTGGCCAGTATATTGAAAGAACATCTTGGAATCAAGATGAATGAGCGACAAAGCCTTATTGCCAAGGTGTTTGATACTCTATATCCGATATTCATGGAAGAGCATCAGCTTGTGTCTCTTCCCAGTGATGAGTTATCGTATGTTGATGACATCGACAAAATTCTTGACGGAGAAGCTGATGAAGACAGTTGCGCGGCTGAAGAATATGGTAATGGAAACTGGACTCTGTGTGAATTATATGAGGAACGTGCCAGACTTCAGTTGGGGATAATCCATGAGTGTATGGAAACATTCGATTATTTAACAGAAAGGGAGAAAAAATGAATATCTGGGTTGTGAATTATTCTTCTTATGAAGATGAGTTATATTCGGACGCTGATCTTTTCACAACAGAAGATGGTGCCCGCAAGCGTTTTAATGACATAGTGATGCAGATTCGTTCTGAAGCAGAAGAACGTAATTTCAATGCGCCGACGTATGATTATGAGCAGACTGAATACCATGTGTATTCTGAGAACAGACCCATCGAACTGCGTGTAACTATGAATTGTGTATCAGTAGATATATTTTAAACTATTAAAGAATTAAAACATGAAATTTATCGAACCAAAAGTTGAGATTCTGGAGCAAGGCCCAGGTCTCGAAGGAATGTACAAGGCTATTGAGGCAGCAGGCCGTAACTGCTACCAGAGTTCACACCTCATTGGTGAGGGTACTGCAAAGCCATTTGTGGACCGCATGATTGAATCAAAACATTATGCGATGCTGGAACATGGCACCGTTTATTTGCTCATTCCCAGGCTGGATTCTGAGAATCTGATCATGGGGAATTGGGTCATCAGCAACTATGGTGAGAATCCGTATAGCATACTTCGGCTCAACAAGAACAACGACTATTGCATCACCACCAATTACAGGGTGCTGATTGAGCATGGATGGTTGGATGACCTGAAATATCTGTGTGAACCGACGGAGGACCACGAGAAACGTGTTACGGCAAGATTCACCACCCAGATTGCCATCACCCGTGAGTTCAATCGCCATCGTGTCAACTCAATTGCTGAAGAATCAACTCGCTACTGTAACTACTCTAAGGAAAAGTATGGTAACGAGATTGCCATCAATGTTCCGACATGGATTGACACCCCAAATGAATTGCCAACATTTGAGGATCTTGTGAGAGGGATTGAATTTGGTGATCATCACAAAGAATGGGGTGCTCTTGATTGGTGGCTTATGGCCAATGTATTCTGTGAGAAAGCGTATCTGGAATTGACAAAGCTTGGATGGCCAGCACAGCAAGCGCGAACAATTCTCCCTCTGGATACCAACACAACTCTTGTACACACAGCATTTGTTTCTGATTGGGATCATTTCTTCGATTTGCGTAGCCGAGGAACTACCGGTAAACCACACCCAGACGCTCAGTTCCTGGCAGTCCAACTCGAACAGATGTTCATTGAGCGTGGTTACATAACAAAACCTGAATAAGATGCTTAGTTACACTTCAAAATGGATCCTGGAGGAGTTCTATAAGAGCCTCCAGGCATCCGATTACAGACTTGACCCTACCGACTATCACATGGAAGGATTTGTCGGCATAGAGGGCAAGAATCAGGAATGGATTCACATGACCAGAGAGGAAGTTGAAGAATTTCTCAAAGATTGTGTGGAGGAAGGAATTGAGGTTGAAACAGACTTCAAGAAACTCTTTGTTGCAAGAGGTGGTGTGCTTGGCTCTTATTATTTCAATGGCCAGTTATATTCTGGAAGAGGTGCTTACATCAATGGTTATAATGGATATGAAAGTTCTGAAGACGATGGTGTTTTATGCGCTTTGATTCCAGATAAAATCGGTGTTCCTTCTTGTTGGGATAAAGATACTGGAGAGCCTAACTACATTACTGATAGAAGTGGCTGCTTGATTCGTGATACAGCGAAACGTGGCTTGAAGTGTGTATTTGAAGAGGGCGTTGAAACAGAACATCACTATGATTCAAATTAAGTGTCAGTTTCTCAGTAATGGTCAGACAATCAAGAAGACGGCGATTCTTAAAGAGACTCTGAATGAGCTGAGTAACAGTAAGAAAAATGATGCATTCGACACTTCAATGGAGTGCTATGAGGACGGTTATTGGTCTCTGTTCTTCGAAGGCCATCCTGATCATCCAGGTGTCATTTATGAAGTTGAACTGAAATTCGATATTGAGAACAGACAGAAAACACTCGAACCTATCAAAGCTATCACTTGGGAAGACGATGTTATTTCTGATATTCAGTCTGTAACTGTAAATACAAGATACACATGAAAAAGATTCCGGCACCAATTGATGAAAAGAACGTGACAAGCGACTGGATAGAAATGATCTTTGATGACCACAATTGTATTTGTGGAGGCCACAAAGATAAATCCTATGTCGGCTTTGTTAATAAGTGTGTTGTTCTGGCACGTATTCAAAATAATGCGTTGTGGTGGAATATTATGCCTGAGCAATACACTGAGAGCGATGTTCAGGAAACATATAACATACTTCTGGAAAGGTTAAAGGAGTATGATTCTACTGATGACAGCACAAGTATATATTGTGAGTATTGGGACCGTCTGAAACATGACGGCTGTTTAGTTCAAGAATTCTATTTTAAAAACGATGATTAAACCACATTTTTCAAACGATGACTGGGCATGTCCGATCATCGAGATTCATCACAATCCACAATTGGAAAAATATTTTCTGGAGATTAATGATGACAGCGAGAGTTTCGATACGTTCAAGGAAGCTGTGCTGAGATTGAAAGAGCTGCTTCCAGGAATTATAGGACAACTATTCTAAAACAACAAAAACGACACGATTATGAAAGAACGAAAAGAAATATGGACCATTGACCTCAGCGACATTCTCAATGAGGAAGGCATCAATCATAAGATGTGCGCCAATCCTTATGACAGTATGGATGCTGCAATTCAAGCTGCCCAGGACATTGTAAAGGAATTCATGGGTGACGAGAGAGTTGTAGAGGCGGTGGTTTATCAAGGTGAATATATGGATGGTAGCGGCAATATACTGGGTGAGCCTTACGACATCTACTGTGCAACTAATACAAGACCTTATGTGAGCGCAAACGCAAGGTTACAAGCTGGATTTGAACGCATATACGTGGACTTCTATGCTGAGGACCCGATTGTGCCTTGCGAGCTCACTTATTATGATAACAAAGCCTACAAATCCGCACTCGTTGTAAGTCCCGATGAAATGGATAAAGGCTGTGATTGGCTTATCGTTGAAAATTCATTGTCAAAGATCCTTATAGGTGATGATGGTGACCCGGTTGATCGCTCTGCTGAAATAGAGGACTCTCTTATCTATGCATATTGCCCGACTGAGTATTTTGAATTGACAGAAAGCGAATTTTGCAAACGAATTATCAAAGAATTCTCATAATAAAGAGTATGGATGAAAAAATAGTATATCTTTTTTCTGTCAACCGATATTCGAGAATGGAGGTTGAACTGATGCGTCCAAGTGACTTCCCAGACTATTGTACAGGCACCATGTCACTGAAAGAACTTGAATCCCACTGGAATAATAAGCGGAACGGTGGCCTGACAATGGAAATTGAGAAATATTGGTGCAGAATATTATAGCTGTGGTATTTCCAGCTATTTCTTTATAGAAACCATTTTAAAATATAAGAAATATGGATACAAACAAAATTCCCAGTGCAGAGCGACTTTTTCAGTTGCTTAGTACCTATGAGAGAATGCAGCTTATGTTGCAGAGTAAACAGAACTACCCCGTGAAGATCAGACTTGACCAATTGATTCCTGGTATGTCATATATTGGAACGGATGACCCTGAAGGAATTGCCCTTTTTGAAGAGCTGGTTGCAACTCGTATTACTCAGATAAAAGCGGCGATTGAAGAACTATAAGCTAATCATTTTACACAAAGTGGTTTGTTTCATCGTGAGGCCAGCTGTCTGTGAAGATGGCTGGCTTAATTTTTCTTAATAGAATAGACAAGTTTCATATATTTTAATTACTTTTGCAAATGAATAAGAAAACAAGAAAACAGTTAGAAGAAATCGTTGATGAACTCCAGGCACACAAGGATACACTGGAACAGTTAGCAGACGAAGAGCAGGAAAAGGCAGATAACATGCCTGAAAACATGCAGATGTCTGAAAAACATGACCAGTTTGAGGAAATTGCGGATAAGATTCGTGATGCCGTATCAGACTTGGAGACCGCCATTGACGAAGTTCAAGAGGCAATTGCATTATGACGGACAGGTTCGGAATCAGCAAAATGATCATGGGGATACTTGAAACCCGCAAGGGTTATAAGTTGGTTCCCAAAAAACTATCGGAGCACATTGTTTCCACCATTGAGCACCCTAAAAAGAGTGGCGGCAATTACAGGACTGGTACACTCATTGATTATTTGCATGAGCGGAAGATGCTGCTTGTTGTCACCAATAATGTGTTCGGTGAAAGAGTTGTGCTGGACGGCCCAGAAAAAGTCCATTATGCCATTCAAAGAGGTATGGATTTTTTCAAATTGTCTGATGGCGATTTGATTAATGAGGGCATAGACTATCACACAGTCAAGGACAAGTCTGTTTCGATAGGCATTAAGCGATTCTGTCTTCTCATGGCAAGGTTGGAATTTGAAATAACGGTAATTGATAATCAAAAATGAATCGCATAATAAAAACAGCAATCATAATTGTAAGTGTTTATGTGGCCATCAGATTATTCATTATTATTGGTGGAGGAATATTTGAGTGGGGTGCTTTGATGGTCCCCACTGACAAATCTGGAACCGAACAGTTGAATGATGGGTTCCATGATGCAGGCGAGTGGTTTCATGAAAAATCTGGACGTTCTGATACAGAAAGGGAAAAATCAATGAATGCTGCTGGTTTGTATTACAATTCTGAGACTGGAAGGTATGAAGAAAATCCTGAGCGGTTTGCCCGTGAACTGGATGCCAAATATGGACATAATCAATAAGTAATATGGTGGACTGGGTGTTGACATGGATGCTTGTTATTCTGTTCTTGGTTGTCGCATTTGGCAAACTTGGTGGAATATTGTTGGGATTGTTGAACGAAATTCTAAGAAATCTTGGATTTAAGGAATAAGAAATGAATAGGTTAATCATCTTGACCGGAGTATTGACAGCTATTTTATTTGGGCCGTTAATACTCCGGCTTTCTTTTTTATTTTTGTGTATAGCCTGGGATGTGATATTCTCTACCAGGTGTGGTGTAAAACTTTACGATTCAATATATGGGGCACCTAAAGGAGACAGAGAAAGCGTATGATAGCTATATGAGGTTTCTCAGAATGTGCAAAACGTTTCTGAGTGATACTGGAAAACCGTTTGAGCTTACGGATATAACACCGGAAAATGAATTCTATGATGATATGGTTCAGATTCTCAAAATGGATAAGTATAACCTTAGCACCATAACTCCGCAGCAAACAGACACTATCGTATTGGATATGCTTTTCAATGCCTGGAACGATATTCGTGTTGCTACAAATGTCACAATCGAAGTAAAATTCAAAGTGTATGGAAGCGGAAATAAAGGAAATTCTAAGAGAAAAGGATCTTCTTAAGGCAAGTGCTATTTATGAGATCCCTATTGATTTGCTTAGGAGGATGAATGAACAGGGGCTACTGAATGTTCCCAGGATCAAGGGAATGGTAATAAGACAGGATTTTCTTAATTACAAAAGGCATATCGCCAAAAGCAAGGGAAAATTCGGTGAGAGCGAAATTCTGGTGGCCCTGTCAAAAGAGTACAATCTTTCCCTTCGTGATGTCCGTAATATGGCGTACAAAAACTACAAAGGCAAGATGTGTTTCTGTAAGATGTGCGGTGTACGAATATCCGTCTCTATGGCAAAACGTACTGGTGGGGTGTGTACACGGTGTAATGCTGAATCCTTACCTCAATTTTAAGGCTTATGTGTAGTAATGACGATTTCTACCACCTGTTCAAATACTATGGGCAGGGGTATTATGATTATGTGATATTCCGATGTGGAGACAAGCTTGTGATTGGCTCCAAGAACCTTGCCGAAAATTGTGAACCGATTCTCATTGGTGAAAGGAGGATGGAAGAACTCGTTCAAAATATGCATGAGCAAGGTAAGTCGGTCAGATTGGTTCTTCATATCAATGTCGATGGCGAATACGAACTCCCAGATCTCAGTGAACTTGAAGAGTACGAAATGGCAGACTACTAATCGAAGTTAAAACCAATTAATAGGAGTTAAACTAAAAACCTGGTTTTTTCCAGGTCAGCTATTTCTGGATGTCAGTTGTTTTATGCTGGCATCCAGAATTTTAGTTGTATTATTTTAATTGATAGGAGATGAGTCAGACAGAATTGATTCGGACCAAGATTAAATTCAAACGGTCCGCAAAAGACAATGTAACCCTGGTGGGCTACGTAACAAAGAATGAAAAAGGAGTCTATATGGGATGCCGTGAAGACGCTCCCGTAAAGAAAAAAGTTGTAATCCCAGATTCGGTTTTGGCCAATAGTATTGTGGAAAATGCACTTTATGACTGTGGCCTCAAACCTATGAAAAACGGTAATGGGTTTATTGCTGTTGAAGTTGATCTGTGTTTGTTTCCAGCTGTTGTTGACACAGTTGTAACCAGCAATCGTTTCAAGGTTACCGTCAAATTTGGAAACAAATCTATAATATATGATCCCCAATATGGTCTGGATGATTCCAGAAAGACTGTAGAAGGCGCACTGAAGGCTTTGAATGAGCGTAACGACATCCGTGACAAAGAACAGGTCATCGATGCTTTTCTGCGCTCTGCAAATATGGTGTGTGCTATATATAAGGATTATAGAAAACACCAGTTATGATTGACAGAACACAAGGCATAGCCGTTGATGCAGCTCATTCGACCAAGAATAGAATGACTGAATATCGTGGTGTTGACCTGAAGACCGGCAAGGTTATCTTCCATGAGAAACTTGGCAACCAGACCGTAAACATCGGTGAGTTTCTTGCTATCGTGGAAGGTGTGAAGCATATCTATGAAACAGGATATACACCAAAGGTTATTTTTTCTGATTCGATGGTTGCTATCACATGGTTCATTAACCGTAAGACGGCATCTGGCAAGCGTAATATGGAACTAATGAAAGCCGAGTCGTTTATCCGTATCATGGATGAAAAAATCAAAGACATCAAGGTAATTCATTGGGATAATAAGAATTGGGGAGAAATAGCAGCAGATTTTGGAAGAAAATGAATTTAGCAAATCAATACAACATACAGTTCTCAACTCCAGATTTGGAGAAAAGGTTTTATGAGGTTGTCGGCAAAGACCGTGACATCCAGAAGCTTCAAAGGAAGTATGACGAATACATAGCCAAACGTCAGTTCGTCCAGGCGATGCAAATGAAAGAGAAACTGAACAATCTCTATCAAAGGGCTTTTGAAATATATATCAAGGACGCTCAGGAAGAGGCAAAGAAAATCAATGTAAACCAGTTGAACCTCCCGATTGAGCTGAAAAACAAAATGAATATTTTGTATATTGCAGCTTTCATGACAGCTGATCTCCTGGAGAGTTGTGTTTTGGATATGAATGACGCAATAAAGAAATTTGATGCCACGCTTTCTGTTGAGATTTTCGATGATCTGAAAGAGGCAAACAAGAAAGCCAAAGAGAAGCTGAAGTTCCTACAGGAATCTGAGGATGTTATGAATTTGAATGCGTGGGGCGATCACTGTGACAACATGTATAAGATGCTTTGCAATAAGGCAGAGAAAATATTTAAAGAGAATATCAAAGAACACCTAAAATGAAAAAATACTGGTTTTATTTTGGAATGGGTACACAAGACGGCCAGATAGTCCACAAAAACGGCATTGTTGGTTCGGATTGTGATTTTTGCCCCATCATCGATATTGAAAACAGCGTTATGCTGGAAAACAATGTCGTTGATTTTCACGTCGTAAACTTCCAAGAGGTTCCGGAAGCAATGTTCCTGGAATTCAAGCGTGGTTTGAAAGAACGTATGTCATCAGAAGTATCAGAAGAAGAATTTGAAGAAATAACAGATTAATATGGAAAATATCAAGCATTACATTGACGAGGCGTATAGAATTGCCTCACAGCATGGTTTTCATCAAGAAAAACGCTGCAAGGAACACTGGCTGATGCTGGTGATGTGTGAAGTCTCAGAGGCCGTTGAAGCTGACCGTAAAGGTAATCATTACAATGGTATTGAGGATTTTGAAGAGCGCACGAATGTGTGGCCAGACTTCAATGAGCGATATGAACAATATATAAAAGGGTCCGTTGCTGAGGAACTGGCAGATGCATTTATCCGTTTGTGTGATTATGCAGGCGAATACAATCTGATGCCGATTAATCCAATCAGTGATGATATTTATAGTGAATGGGTTGGAATTTTTGGCGACAAGTCGTTCACCTATGCCGGTTATTCTCTGTGCAACATGATTACGTTCCCCAACATCCCAGATGACAAAATGCTGGGTATGACTCTCTCGTTTATTGAGTGCTGGGCCAAGTTCCTTAATATAGACTTGGTATGGCATATCGAGACTAAGATGAAGTACAATGAGAACCGCGCCATGCTTCATGGCAAATCATATTGATTATGGCTGGAATTTGTTTTTCTGTTGAGGGCGAGTTTATTACAAATCTGGCCCGTGAAAAATATAAAGAAACCAATGATCTGTCGCAAGGCGTTGGTTTCTTGACTAAGGCAATTATTGATTTTCCGGTTGATCTGGCTACAGAAATTGTTCTTGGCAACAAGAAACTGGTAGGCATGAATGATGTATATGTGGAAGATGACAATACAATAGTCGAACCCTATGGAATCATTAGGCCATCAAAACCTGAAAATGTGGTTTGCGGGTGGATTTCTCCGGATGGCGAGATATTTGGTCATCAGTCATATAACAACAAAAATGACCACCATGTTCTTGCAATCGAAATTTGCAAGAGAATTGGCAAAGAATCGTTCAACGAGGAATGGGATCTGGAGAAATTGGATTACTTAAAATTTGACCCAACGAAAGTATTGGCTGGTGATGGAGCAGCAACTAAATCTCAGAAGTTTGCCATCGCTGATATTTGCAAAGCCCACAAAATAAAAATACAAATTGGGTGGGCCGACACAACTCTATATTCTGGATACCAGATTGAATCTATGGATTTACTTATGTTCAACAAACATTTGAATCGGTAATATATGGAACAGAGAATTTGCACCTCGCGCGAACAATCTCAGCAGCTCATGAAAATTGGGATTAATCCTCATACAGCCGATATGACTTGGCATCATACCCATTCCAGGGCTAAAACATTGGAATGGGAATTAAAGCCGTTCAAACCTCATTTCTTCGAAGGCGAAGCCATTAAGATGTATGAAAAAATAGCTAAGGTTTCAGATACGTTCGTACAAAGATTTCTTGGTAAAGAGCCTGAGCAAATTAGTGCTAAAGAGCAATTTGACCGGTTATACGGTCAAGACATCCCAGCCTGGTCTCTGACGGCACTTATGGATGAATTACCGCAGATGGTTGTCTTTGATGATGAGTCTGAAGCGGAATTTGTATTCTCAAAGGAATCAGACACTCAGTATTGGTTGGGATACCGGAGCACATATACTACTGAAATTTGCATTGAAACGAATATTCATGAGTATCTGATTGATGCTTGCGTAGAATTATTGAGTGTGCTCAAAAAACAAAATTTAATTTAAAAATCAACAACAATGGCAAAATTAGGCAAACATAAAATATCTGTTCGGAGTTCTGTTGATTATAACGAACAAATTGGTGTTGAGGTGGAAATCAATGTATCCAAAAATGGTGATTTCTATTTCACACTGAATGACGAACAACAAAAAATGCTACTCGATTATGGCATTGATATGAGCGGAACAATTAACAAAAGAACTGGAAAGCCTGGAACGTTCTATGCCACATCTCTCGCTGAATTGAAAAAGAATTTTGAAGCTATTCTTGAAGAAGCTGTGTCTGGGGAAATTTTGGAGGATCGAAATGTTATTTTGTACCAAATCAAAACATTCTGTTCATATTGCATGTCTGAGGGAATACCTGTTCCTAATGGATATTATGTTAAGGATGAAGAACTGAAAGATGGTTGTGCTAATTGGCACGAAGGCACTGAAAGAGCTGAAGGCGAAAGTTGGGGATTTAGAGTTTATGCTCAGGTATATCATAAACAAGTAATAAAATTCAAGAGTGGAAAAGTAAAGACATTCTACTGGGTAATAAATTATGATGATTCCAAGAAACTTGGGGAATATGGAATGAGACTTAACCATTTTGGACTAAAAGCATTTGATATTCTGGACGCTTATAAAGAAGGTAATAAATGGGGTGCGTTTAGTATGAATGGTAAACGTGAAATAGATTATACAGAGCAAAATGCTAAATTCTTCCATGATATTCTTATCGCCATCTGCAAGATGAATGAGCAAATCAAAGATTTTATTAAAGATCCGGATAAGCTCCAATTCGTTATCAATTCACAAATCAAATTATTGCAATGATTACAACAAAAACATATAAGGCTCTGAAGGTTCTGGAAGTCACCAAGAACTATTGCATGGTTATGTCAGCAAATAATTTCGCTATGAAGTTCTGGGGCGATGACCCAGATAAAAAGTATTTGTTTACTGCTATAGCCAATAGCGGTAATGGTGCTTGTGCTGGAAAAAAGGCTTGGTTATGTGCCGGTTCTTATCTCAGCAAACTACAGAAAAGAAAATTGGTACGCTGGGAATCTCGCAATCCTGGGTATCATGGCACTGGATACAAAATTACCAAACATGGACTTGAAGCAATTAAAGAATATGAAAGCAAAGCGATGTAAAAGTTGTGACTTCTGCAATTTCTTCTGGAAAGGCATACGTGGCGACAAGAAACAATATTATTGTCAATGGAAGTTGCAGATAGAACGTAGTAAGAGTGGCGGTTATCAGGCAAATGCATACATCAAACCGATGGATGTTGCTTGTGAGCACCATATAGACAAAAAATAAATTTAATCTCAAATAGTTATGGCAAACCAAAGAATTACAAAGGAAATGGCCAAGAAAGCGGCCAGAGAAATGAAGCAAGACAAGTTTGAACCAAAAATTAAGAAGATCCAAGAAAGCATTCTCTCTTATGTAGATGAACTTATTGAAAAATATATTCCTGCTGAGGTACGTGATGCTTTCAACAATCACAGGGATTGTTATCAAAAGTGTGATAGAATCAGTTTTCATGCAGATGGTGGCGGTAGCGGATCCTATGTTGAAATCTACGTTGGCAATATCCCATATCCATTCTATCGTTGTATTAACATTGATCCAAAGGAGTATGTGAAATTGACAAAGATACAGCGTGAAAAGAGGGAGCTGGAAAGCAAAGCATCAAGCTTTTACAATGATTGCGTGACAGTTTTAACTGAACTGGCATACGAAAATCGTGTCAAGGAACAGTTCCCGCAGGCTCTTCCGTATCTTAATTTCTCTGGTACGACTGTTGTTGCTCCGTCAGTGCAAAACCTGATAAACATACTGGAAAGCTTATGATCGAAAGGTATTTTTATAAGTCACTGAATGATGAATTGTCAAAACGTGGATTCTTCATTGCGACAGACCATGCACCAGAAAATTGTATTGGTATATGTGGCATTAATGGTTCCGAAATACGATGTGATTACATAAGGAATTTACAGAAGAATTATCGATTTGCTGCAATCAAAAACATCATTTTCACTATTGGTCAAAATGAATGTGCCGGTGGATTCTATGAAGTCTTGGTAGGTTCCAAAACAAAAGAACCTTATCCAATGATATACATCACATTGCTACACGATGGACGTTTTTATAAAATGGCGTATTCGTGTGAGAGAATCATAAATTTTGTTCATCGTGACAACAATGGAAACTGTGCTACAGAATATATTTTGGAATGTGTCAGATTCATCACTGGAAGACTGATGGATATTGTGCAAGAATGGATTCTGGAAGGAAAGTTTCCGTCACACAGATTTGCTGATGGGTCTGATAAATTAATCGTTTGATATATGTTCAATTTGGAAAAACTAAAAGACAATAATGCAATCTTTTGGGTATTCAGATTCCCAGAATTGCGTAAAGTGGCAGCTGAATGTGGCTGGGCACTTGGCATACATGGTTCTGTAGTTCATGATTTAGATCTTATGGCTATGCCCTGGGTAGAGGAACACACTACTTCTGATGAGTTGGCCGACAGGCTTGCTGAAGTTGCCGACAACCAACATCGAAAATGTGTCAAGGACGATAAGAGTAAACCAAACAACAGGATTGTCTATACCATATTTGCCGGTGACACTTATATCGATTTAAACGTAATCAAAGAACAATAATTATGGGACACGTAGAACCGCCAGTAATCCTTCCTCCACACATAAATCGAGAGGAGATCGAGAAAGACATCAACAGATTCATTCGTCATGAGGCAATGAGAGCTGGGTGCCTTCAGGAGCATGTTGTGACAGTTATCAAAGAAATGAAACTTTAAACCCTATAAATTATGTATGCAGTTCAAAAGAAAGATCCTTGGGGCAATTGGATTGAGGTGTATCGCGCTCAATCCAGTGTAGATGCCGAACAGTTCCAAAAGAACTACAATCGCGGTAAAGACAAAAACTCTATTCGTATCATTAAAATTTAAACATTATGGAAAGAAATGAAATTGTATCAAAAGTGACTGAGATCCTGGTTGACAAACTTGGCATTGATCAGGAAAGTGTAAAGATGGAGTCGAACCTCGAATCTGATTTTGGGGCAGATTCTCTTGATTGTGTCGAAATCATTATGGAACTTGAACATGAGTTTCCTATTCGCATTCCAGATGAAGACGCTGAGAACGTTGAGACCGTCAAGGACATCGTAGACCTGGTAGAACGTCATGTCTGAAATCAAGCCTGTCTATATAGCTGATGTGTGCCACTGTACTAACGAGACGTGCCCGAAGCGCGATAAGTGTTATCGGGCATGGCTCACTAAGGAGGCTCCAAAACACAAGCATCCAAGTGTACCATACTTTCAGCCTCATGACAACTGCAATCTTTTTGTGGACCTAATAGAAATGACATGAAAAAGGTAAGCAAAGAAGAACTTGACTCTCTTCGGGTCAGAGACTATTTAGAGGTTCCGGAAATTCATTTTGATAGGAGAGACATCACTGAGCCTTCTCCAGATATTGTAACCGAATAACGGAATACTCTATCTATTTAATAATGTGAAATTGAAGGTAAATTCTTACTTTAGCTCATGGGCCTGGTGACTGTAAAGTTCCCAGGTCTTTTTCGGTCCAGTAGCTCAGTTGGATAGAGCAACCGCCTCCTAAGCGGTAGGTCAGGAGTTCGAGACTCCTCTGGATCACCACGCAGTAGCAGTCCGTTCGCAACCAAGCTGGTGAAGCTACCAGCCATTTTTACTGTACTTCAAGACCGACCTCTCCAGTAAGCGTGTAAATCTGGAGAGGTTTTTATTTGATTCGCGTACATTATTTATATATGGTATTTTTACATGAAAAAGTAGCTGCAAGATAATTTTTTGAAACCTTTTAAGAATTATTATATATAAAGGGTTTGGAAAAATCAAAAAATATGAATACCTTTGCGGCGCAAAAGCACCCCCGATTGGATGCACATGTGCATGATTTGTGCATTTTAACACTCGAAAAGGGCTGTTTGGAGAGTTGACAGAGTGGTCGAATGTGCCTGACTCGAAATCAGGTGAACGTTTTTACAGCGTTCCGGGGGTTCGAATCCCTCACCTTCCGCTCTTTGGGGAAATTTTAGATGACAAAAATCACCTGAAAAAGTACCCACAATTCACTGAAAAACAGCCACTTACGCGCAAAGGCAGTCTCTGAAAAATTAGCTGCAAAAACTACAGAGTTTGGCATAATTCCAGCGCGAAATCGACGAAAAATGCACATTTGATGCACAAATGACTAAAAATCGAGTGCTAAAAATGTGCGTAAGTAGTTGATTAACAGCAAAATTCTGTAGTTATGGTAACTGTAAATTATCAGTCATTCGGCTCAACATTCGGTTTGAGATTAAGACTTTACAAAAATGGTGAAGTCAGGTATGTAAGCGTAACAAGGCTTCTACGTGGCACTTTCAAGAAACGCCAATGGAACCAGAAACGCCAGTGTTTCACTAAGTCTGCCCCACTCGCTGAGGAAAACAACAAGATCCTGGAAGACTTCAGAAGGCCCTACGATGAATTGGCAAAGAACTGGGAAGGTTCTCTGTCAGGGCTCCTGCTTGCTGTCAAAACACAGGAAAAAGAAGAAGACCACTCCAGCCTTCACTGGCTTATTTCTCGTATGATAGTCGAAAAGAAGATGGAGAAACACAAAGATGGCAGTATGAAAGGTACTTATGGTGCTTATGAGAAAGCAGAAAAGCGAATCAAAGAATATTTTAGGTCCAATCACCAGAACTATAATGATATACAATTGTCCGATATAACAGTTGATCTTGTCAATGATATTCTGGATTATCTGGAATCAGAACGAGGTGAAGGGTGCAAATACTACGTTTCCCAGTCTCTTCATGCCACATTAAACTGGGGTGACAAAATGGGGTATTTTGATATTAATAGTCTGAAGGGTGTGCGTTGGGCCAAGAAAAACAAAGAATCGGTCCATAAATACGAGACGTTGACAAAAGCCCAATGTAATGCCTTTATTAACATGACGAAGAATCAGCTACCAGTACATCCAAAATCTCCTCAGATGGCCTGGAAATCGCAACTGTACCACGATTTTTGTACCTTCATACTATATACATGTCAGTCTCCATGTGATGCGCTATGCCTAAAGTATGATGACATCCAGACTCTTAATGGTGTTGATCATTTTGTATTTAAAAGAAGAAAGATAGCTGGAAAGCAGTCTACGGATTGTTCTGTACCAATTAATCCACGAATGAGAGATATAATGAAAAGGTGGAAGAAAAAATCCAAGGATGGATACATATTTCCTGTTCGTACTAATGCGAGAGTCGCGCACTATAAAGACAATAACCAGGACATTAACAAATTCGTCCAGAGAGTCAATGTATGGCTAAAAAAAGTTGGGCCTATTATTGGTGTCAATTTCCCTCTTCACAATTATGTATTCAGACATACTGGGATCACGCACTATATCAGCAAAGGAATACCGATAATATATGTAGCAAATCTGGCAGGCACATCAGTGAAGAACTGCGAGGCTATCTATTACAACAACCAAGGAGACGTGACTTCCAGAGACATGGTATTAAGCGCAACTGACTTCTGACAAACTTAAAGGCCCTGTCCTCACGGATGGGGCCTTAAGAGAGTAAGAAAACACTTCAATTTATTTATTAATCAATCAATTATGAGAAACAAGAAAACATCCTTTCGCGCACGTACATTATTATATATTATACAAACCACGTCATCTTCCAAGGATCCAGCTCACGCGCAAAATCAACCACAACACTACCTGTATATGGGTAATTCTCCTTTTCGTCAATCCTACGTGGAATCTGGGGATCGAGTTTAAATTTCTGGGCATCCCTCAACCACAATATAGAATCATTGTAATCATTGATGCGCACATTTGAAATATTGGTAGGAGAAATCAATTTGTGCAACTCATAAACAGCAAGGCGCGTCATGTGCTTGACAAGATTGAGGTTTCTTGGATCATCCAGTATGATGTTCTCATTTGGGACTGGTTCCTCAGCATTTACAGGCATGATCGGATAATAAACCTCATCTTTGAATACGACATACTCATGTTCATTGACATCATAGTTGTATTCCTCAGTGTAGTCACCTATCTGCCCCCATGCTTCAGAAATCACTGGATTCTGGGTCTTGTCAAGGGTTTCCAGATTAGCCGTATCCAGAAGCATGAAAAACTCACCCTCAAAACGAACAACATCATAGAAATTATATGAGAGGTTCGGTTGCCACTCATAAGTCTCAATCCTCTTCCAAGCAATCACGCCTGGTATTTGGATATTCTTAAATTCAATACCATTACCGGCGACACACAACCATACAGAATTATTGTACTTGACTTTCATACCTGGCTTCCAGGTAACCATCTGGGAATACATCGGTATTTCTTCCAGATTGCCAATATCCTCAAAGCTATCCATTTCACGCCAATACAATTTATCTGTAGGACGTTTGATGGCGTTTATGCTTGTAAGAGTCCTGAACACATGGAGTCTGTTGTCATCTTCAGCATCTGGATACAAAAAATAGACATCTGGTGGATAGGTAATCTGGTTGTTATATTCGGCAATCTTTTTACCTATCAGAAGCTCTTCTTCTATCATATAGTGCTGCTTCAAATACTCTATGATAGACAGCTCCGCGCTTTGCTCTGCCTGAATCACGCGATTATGACGGTCACGGATCAGTTGAGCCATACCTTGCTCCGTCATTGTGGAGAGGTAATCGGTATCATTAAGAAATCGTCTGTATGCCATAATTCATTCTTTATTTTAAATAGCTTCAGTAATCCCATTCTGATGCAACTCCATAGGCATTCATGTAATCTGGAATCGTGACAATTGGTGATGATACATGTGCCTTGAACTTGGAGTACATCTTTCCAAGGAATGTAACAACAGCATAATCAAAGGCATCGCTACAGTGGCCAAGTAGTTCGCATTTGATACCGTCAGGGCTGAGTCCGACATGCTTGCATTTGGTTCCATCCTCGTTTTTCATTTGGCGCAACAGGTCCTCCGTAAGTTTGTGGCACCTGAAATCTATCTGGATGCTCCAGCCGTCATACCCTTCGAATAACTGGTTGATAAAATCCAATCTGGTGATGTGTGCCGGCTGTTTATTCAGAAGTTGTAACCTTGGCCTTAGAATATCATCATTCATGAATTTTTGAATAATTGTGAAATTATTAACGCCATCCTCAGATTGTGTTGATCTACTCGCCCCACTCGGATCACCAGTAATAATAACGCCACCCAAATGCCCTCTTGCGCTCAAAGTCTCTGAAACCAATTTAGCCAGTGCTGGGGTGTTGTTTGTCTTTTCCTTGACTTTGCCAAGTATTTCTTCCAGGACATAGAACACTTTGTGGTCGTAATCTATCTGACAGACAATACACGTAGAATAAGGTGCCACATTGAAGTCAAAGCTCAATATGAGTGGACGCAGCTTATTGTACACTCTTTCACGTAATCCTGTCTTTGTATGTACGATAGAATTGAATGAGTGATATGCTGCATTGGCATTGCCAGAAGGATTGTCCCACAAGCCATGTAAAAGACGGTTTCGTGTATATGCATCCTTAATATTGAGAAGGTTGTTGACATACACTGCGACGAAATCTGGATCCTTGTTGTCGAATACTGTAGCAGGCACAAACCTGTAACCTTCTGGCAGGGCTTCCAGTGGCTTTCCGTTTTCATCTTGAACGAATTTCTCTCTCAACCAACATATAGCTGGGTTCGTACCCATCAGAACCTTTGGAACCAGGAATGTCTCAGCAATCATCCAACGGCAACGAGAAAGAAGTACCTCGACAGCCTTTTCTGAAACCTCAGATGCCTCATCAATGTATCCAGCTGTGATTTCGTAAGAACCCAACCAAGAGAATTCAGGATCACTTGGCTTGTCTTCCAGTCCAAGACAAATAATCTTAGAGCCATTCCAGAATGTGACAATGAGGTTTACGTAATCAACGTGGTAATTGACACCTTCTTTTAGGCCGAACATTTTCAACACACCCTGGAGTGTCACAAACGTCGTACCTCTCAATACCTTAAGGATTTTACGGCAAAGAGCAAACCTGGCACCTGGAAACCTGAGGCATGTGCTAACACCCCAGGCACAACCAAGCCATGACTTTCCAGATCCCGCTGCGCCTCCATACAGAACCAATCGCGGAATATCAGAAGTTCCACATTTCTTACAGAACGGTTTCTTAATGACATTTCCGTTATTGTCAAAACCAACTGGACGCATCTCGATTTCACCGCCACATTTATCACAACGTTTCGGTTCAAGCATCTCCCATACAAGAAATTGTTTGTATGATGGCTCAAAATTGATCTTTCCCTTACAAGGTGTCAGTTTTCTCATCTTACTCTTTTATAAGAAATAGCCAAAAGAAAACCTCCTGGCTGATTAAACCAGGAGGAAACTAAACAAATACTTTATGAAACCTACTTTGTCTGCTCCGTATTCTGGAGCTTGTCGTACAATGACGTAACTATTAGCCAGTATTCGTCTGGATGCTGACCGTCCGACAGTGCCTCTATAGCATTACGGACATATTCGCACTCCATTTCAGAGAATTCGAACTCAGTCGGATCATCAAAATCTTTCTGGGCATTCCATGTCATATTCTGACTCTCTTCATTAATTTTGACTTCGAATTTCTCACGCTCTGCATCGGTCAGTTCGACCTTCTTCATGAGGGCTTTCTTCAACTGGAAATTAACCAGCGAATTCTCCTGAGGAAGAATGTTCATCAGGTAGAGTCTTTCCTTGATGTGCAATTTTCTTTTCATAACTGTTTGATGTTTGGGTTTGATATTTGACTTGCTTCAAACGACTGGGAACGTTAGAGCCCAATCGCTTCATAAATTCTGACGATTTTCTTTCTAAACACATACAATAACAAAATTATTAGTCCGATACCAAGGCCATATCCGACATATACGATTTTGTCTTTCAGAGTTGGCTGTACGTATATGGTCTCTTTTTCCTTCGATTCCTTGTTATGTGACTCTTCTTTTTCCTTGACTTTGATTGTGTCATGAACTACAACCTCTTTGGTCAAGTGGGCACCAGGTTTGCTGTTTAATGAATGGTGCAGAAACTGACCATCCCAGTATGCGTCTGATTCATATAAATCATCTTCCAAATGTGACGTGGTATCATTCGTAACAATACTTTGTGAAGAACTTGGAATTTCAACCTTAACTGTGTCAGGGCGAGATTTTACGATAATGGAATCAACCGTTCTAACAGTATCTGTCTCACGGACTATCTTTTCAACAACTCTCGGAGAACAGCCGCCAAGGAAACATGGTGCCACTATCATTAGCAACACCAATAACAGCGTAGCAAGTATTGTCTTTCTTTTCATATTCTTATATTACAAATTCACCAAATTCCTCTTCCATCGACTTTGCATTGACATCACGCAAAGCAAGGATCGGAAAAAACCATTCCTCACCATCGTACTCACCGCCCAACATCCTGACCCATGCGCCACTGTTCCGTTTTGAACGTTTTACGAGAGATATGACCATACCTTCCATCCCGATAAATCCTTCAAGATGCATGGCTTTAAGCTCACTGGAATCTTCAATGATAACGTGGGCCTTTTCTTGGATTTGTTGATGTGGATCGTAATTGTATATCATTGATTTTCTTTAGTATGCACCATTTCAAATTCGGTGCTTAACCTGGTTACTTTACTTTGGACATCACTTAACTTATCCAACACCTTATCCATGTCAGCCTCACTCTTCTGCTGAGCCTTGACATAGGTATCCATTTGTACTTCCAGAACTGCAATCCGGTTGTTTACTTGAATCCATGCTCCCACAAATGTTATTACAATCGTGATGAGCGCACCAACAATGGTGTTACGAAGTCCACTATTCATTTTCTTATTTTTAATTATTTATTTTCTGATTCAACGGACTTCTCCAATGCGATCTGTTCTTTTGTTTTTTCTGGTTTCTTTGGAACCACAACATTGAACGTAAGACCCTTGTCTTCCTCATCGCCATTATCATCACCACCTTCGTTTTTGACTAATCCTGGTGTCAAGTCGATCAGGGTTTTGATAGAGTGATTGGCAACAGAACGCAAAGGGGCCGGAGAAAGCGGGGTGCCTCTCCGGTCCTTATATGTTGCAGTCGAACACTCATCGATAATTGCAATGAGACGAGATTTTATATAAGAACGCAAGATTTCGTTGTCAACTTCACTGTTAACACACTCTCTCAGTTCTTTTATATAACCCTGGATGTCCTCACGGCTTAAGGTTTCTCTGACATAATGGCCAATGAAGGGGTCGGTCTCTTCAACCTTCTCTTCCTTGCCGATAGTCTCCATGTAGCACTTCTCAGGATTGCCTGCATAATCCTTGCTTCCTTCAACAAGCAAAATGCAGAAATCCTGCTCTACTTCTTTTAGCCGTGTATAGAATTCACTTGCCATATCTATTCTTTTATTTAAAATAGCTGGCAAGTGATACCCCAGGTGATTGAAAGTATTATTTGTTTTCCAATAATTGATCCATAATAATACCGTAGAATAATTTTTTGATACCCTCAGCGCATTGTTCTACATCGGCTGTACATGTTATAACCTCACGATTAAACTTGATCTGAAGGGCATATCCGCTGATGATTCCCATAATCTTTCCAGACTGTTGATCTACAATCTGGAAAACGGACAAATCAGTAAGTCTCTTAAAGGTTTCTGTTGGCTCATTTTCAAGACCACCACCAGGAACCACATTCGGCTTTCCTTGATTTACTATATCAACATTATCACTCTTGTCTTCGATAATGTTTTCTTTCTGTTGAATCTGGACTTCTTTTGGAGTCTCTTCAACAAAAGTCCCAGTCTCTTTATCCAATACGTACCCCATAACTATCAAATCTTAAAATGAACACGCTTTTTCTCTTGTTTGTTTTCAACCATCCCAGTACCTTCTTCGTCGCCGCTATTTGCATTTCGCATTCTGGTAGTGAATATCCTAACAATATCTTCTGTTGCGGTTACGTCTGAATCAGCATCATGGGCATCATCGATCTCAATTCCAAGAGCCTCGCATAACATTCCCAAAGCATAACTTGTCAAATTGGTATTACAGAAAGCAAGATAGCCCATTACCATTGTGTCAAGAATCAATGGCTGGAAGTGCCCAAAGAAATCCTTGTCACCCTGAACAGATTTACAAAACTCATCCCATAAACCAGCATACATCAAAAGCTGCTCCAGCATACCGACATCAAACAATATGTGCTGACCTATCAGAAATGGCTTTCCTTTATTCCCGGTTGTAATCTGGGATCCCTTCACAAAATCAATGACTGCCTGAGCTGCCTCTTCCAATGTGAGACCGTTTTCCCTGAGAAAATCCAAAGACAGCCCATGAACCTCTTTCGCCTTATCAGAATACTCCATCAACTCGCCGATGCCTGCCTGTTCATCCTCAATCTCATATTTGGTTTTGAGCTGCTTTTTCTTGACTGGTTTCAATACCTCTTCGCGCTTGTTATATGGCTTGACGTAAATATTGAGCGTACCAGTCCTTTCGAACGTATCAAGTCGAACTGAATGCATACATATCTGACAAACTCCACACTTTTGGTTGTCAAGACCACCAGTTTCAGTATCAAATACGATACCTACTGGCACAAATTGTTTTTCTTTTGGTGCTGCCATAACTTATGATTTTAAAATTCTTTCGTAAACACTTTCTATTTTTCTATAAAATTGAGCCTTTGTGCCGACATTCTCTACAACAGCAAATACACTTCTGTTGAGTTTTTGACGGTTTCTATCACGGGCTATGCGTTCTTCTGAAACACCAGCCTTAAGCCTCTTTGTTTCACTTCTTTCGGTACGAACTGGATAGATCCTAAATTCATCCTGTAACTTATCCAGCATATTGATGCCAGCTTCATCAATTACGTAAACAGTAATATCTCCCCGAACATCTGATTTAAGAGCCCAGTATTCATAACCGCCATACTGAGTGTACGCAAGCATCGTCTCTTTATCTGGAACCTCACTAACAAAATAATGGTCAACACCATCAACCTCTCCAGATCTCATTGGTCTGGTGGTGTACGAACAGATGACTTGTGCGCCATACTTCTTTTTCAGATGCATCGATGCCAGTGTCTTTCCAGAACCAGAAACACCATAGATGCACATGATTTTCTTTCTTTTGTCTGCTAATTTTTTTTTCATATTTTTTCTTTTTAAATACCTTAACTGCTTATCTCTTTCCTTTGAATAATCCGAATACTGTTTATGACTCTGGCTCCACCTCCTTTTACGTTCACGGGTACGCTCTGGATGTGCGAGATCCCACTCTTTAGCTTTCCTGGCATGATACTCGCGCTCCTTTGGATTGAGACGTTCTGAACGATTTCTTACAGCCTCTGCATCCTCATCTTCACGGATTACTTCCCACCCATTCTTAAAAATCCCAGATTCCATTTTCACGATCTTTTTTGATCTTTTCTAATTTTTGGAGTCTTCTTCGTTCGCGGGCCTTGGCATTGATCTCATCTTTTTTTTCTTCATACCTGGCCTTTGCAGCTGCTTTCCTATCGTCACGATGGTCACGATAATACGAGGCATTGTAATTCTTTAATGCATTCTTGTCTTTTGTAGGCATAATTTCAAATTTAAATATTAGTAATATACGAACCCTTATTGATCTGGAGTATGTTCTTCTCGTCATAATCACTCCACTTGGCGTTACCGGCAAATATGACAATGGAATCTTTCTTGTGCATAAAATATTGTTTGGCGTTTATCCATGCATCATTCCAGATAACAAGAGTGGCTGTATCGATATTTTGTTGAAGCTGGATTTTCCCATAATACTTCTTCTCACCAGTCTTTTTGTCTTTATAACTACGTTCTTCGACTTCAGCAATAGTGGCACAAATACCGACTTTTCTGTCACCAAGTCCAGGTTGCTGGAGATTGTCAAGAGAAAAATAGGTATAATTGTACATACTGGATGGTAACGTCTCATTTTTATAGATACGTTCATAGTCAACAGAGCCGATGCCAGACAGATTGATTTGCTGTTGGCTCCAGAACCAATGCTTATCACGAAGTTCTTGTGGCACTTCTTTCTCCTTGATTTCAAACCCAAGGAGCTCAGCAGCATGTTTCAAGAGTCCATATCGCTCAGTAACAGAACCGACATTCTCAACCTTGTCAAATGCACCAGCCATAATTAAGTTCCTGACGGCACGGGCATTAACTGGGCAACGTTTGTATTCATCTTCATTATCCTCATCCTCAAAGCTCTTATACTTCTTAAATTTGTGTTTGAAGATACGAGTGATGAAATCTTCCAAATCCATAAACTTTCCATAGCGATTCCTGTTCTTAACAATGAAATCAACCATACTGACACCGACAAATTTGATTCTCAGAAGTGACCAGTAAATCTCATTGGTCTCGTAGTCTGTTTCAAAATTATCAGTTGAAACGTTGATGTCTGGATTGGTAATCGTGATATTGCCAAGCTCTCTCATTTCTGCAAGGATAGCTGGGATGTTCTCGTCCTTACCCCACTTCAGCAATACAGTATAGAAAGCTGTTGGATATAGTGCCTTAATATATGCTCCGATGTATGCCGTAATGCCGTATGCAGTAGCATGTGATTTATTAAATCCATACGTGGCACCACCTTCAATAATGCTCCATACACGATCACGAACTTCATCAGGGCAACCATTTTTCTGAGCACCGGCATAGAACTTGTCCTTAAACTTACGGATTTTTTCTATCTTTTTCTTAGAAATGGCTTTTACAAGATTCACGCCATCGCCTAAACTCAAACCACCGATATTTCTTGCAAGTGCAGCATATTGTTCCTGATATGCAGCGACAGCATAGGTATCTTTCAGAATATCATAAGTTCCCCAAAGATATTCCGGATCAACAGTACCGTTCTTGGCATCAACATACATCCCAGCAGCTCCAGAATCCAATGTAGCTGGACGGAACAAAGCATTGGCAGCGATCACATCATTAATGCAATCAGGGTGCATACTTCTAACAAATCTTGTCATACCAACAGATGACAACTGGAAGATACCTTGTGTAAGGCCCTTATTGATGATCTCGAATACCTTTGGTTCATCTAAAGAACTGGTGGCCAAACCCTCAATAGATAAATTGGTGTGATATACATTATTACAGATCTGAATCATTTCATCCAATCTGGAAAGCTCAGCAATACCAAGCACGTCATTCTTTAGGAGACCCAATTCATCCAATTCCACACCACTCAATTCAGATACCAGGAGTCCATCCATCTTTTTAATAGGAATAATGTCAAAACACTCTACGTCTTCACCTTCGATAATATCTGGAGTGATCACCAGTGCAGACGCATGAACACCTGGAGAGCGAGGTTGGAACATAATTGGACGTATCTCTTCAAAAACATCCCAGTGCTTCTCTATGAAATCACGAACTTTCTTTTCCTTGACTGCAAGCTGCATCAATCCGGTCCAATCCGTACCAGAGTCAATAATAGCCGTAATGTAATTGGCCATATTAGCAGAAACACGGTGAACACGGCACACATCCTTAATGACAGAACGAATCTGCTCTGTTGTAAATGTACCGGCAGAGAACACGCGCTGTTTACCATCATGGTTGTAACGTCTCTCCAGATATGCTTTGACTTCTGGACGCTTATCCGCATCAAAGTCCGTATCAATATCAGGCAGTGATCCTCGCATGGTCTTTCTGTATCCGTCATCAACAAAAGAGTAAACAACTTTACGTGGTTTCTTGCCACACTTAATTTCTACGCTATCTATCTTCATAACTACAATTCATCTATTGTAAACAATTCGTCTTTTCTATCCAAAACAATATCATCACCAGGTTGCAATTCCTTTCCGATAACAGTTATTTCTTCACCGTTTCGTTTGACAAGGAATTCAGCATCGTCGGCAAAATTGATTGTTTTGCCATTCTCCAATTTTACTTCGACATATTCCTTTTTGGAAATATCGTCACCAATAACGGTTACCTTTGCTGGCTCCAATCCTCCGCGTTCTGGAAGCAGGAAACGCTCAAACAGCAAATCAAACGGCATCGGGTCAATCTGGGTTATCCCAAGTAAGAAACTTAGAAGACATCCACCGGCAGAACCACGACCAACTCCTACTGCAATACCATTTTTGCGGGCCCAGTTGATTTCATCCCAAGTTATCAAATAATAATCAACATTATCTGTACTTTCAATAACGTATTTCTCATATTCCAAACGTTTGCGATACTCAGATTCTTTATCTTTGGGGACAAGACGCTGGAACCCGTCTTCAATAAGCTGGTTGAACATATTATGAGTATTGCCATACTTGGCTTCCTCTTCTTCAGTCATTGAATAACGAGGCGCATAGTTTACAGAAGATGTGTTATACTCAGCATCGCTTTCACTGGCAATCAAAACAGTATTGTCAACCATCAAATCGAACACATCATCACCGTATTTCTCTGAAAACAGATCGCAGAACTCATCATATAACTGATCCACATCTTTATAGAACTGGGCATACGAAAGCTCATGTGTCACACCAGTATCAATCTTATTGAGCACGATTTTGTTTTTGTATTCGTCGGCATCAATATAATAACAGTCTTCTATCAATACTGGTTCAATTCCAAGATCCCACTTTCCTGATTTGTAAAAACCGTCAAAAAATGCCTTCTGTGATTCTAACAATCTGGAATCAATACGGTCAGCACGGTACTCGCTCATGTCAACCTGGAAGAACACCCACCCATCAAATGCCTTGTCGAAATCGCTCAGAAGCTCTTTGTTCTGGGTCATCCATTCACCAGACCATTTATCGAACACAATTACATTACCATCTGCCCTATTCAGAACCTCCAAATAATCCACCATCCCGTCTTCACGGTCAACATTTATGGCTTTCTGAATCCTCAGAAGATTACGAAATCCCTTTTGAGTATGGACGTATATCTTAGCACCGATTTCCTCACCGTCAATTTGCATTACAAGTGAATACCCAAAAACATACCCAATACCGGCACTTCTGGCTTCTTTTTGAAGCTGAAGTGTTGCTGCCATTGTGTTCTTGTCACAAATACCGATACTTTTGTGGCCCATCCACTTGGCGGTCTTAATCCACTCGGATATGGCACCTGAGCCATTCAACAACTCGAATGGCGTATGTATTCCAAGGTTTACGTATTCCCTGACATACATTTCCTCACGCTCTTTTCGTTTTCCGATATGCCTGAGTGGTGTCAATTTAAAATCCTTTCGGATGTCAGTATAATAAAACTGGTCACCAAACTTCAAGATGACATAATATATCTCATCTTCTATCAGGAGATTCGAAACTTCAACACAATCAAATTCGACATCCCCAGTAAGCTTATTCTCCTTGAAGATATGCTCTCGCTTGGTCATGTCCTGAAAGAGACAACGGCCAAATTCAGGAATAGTAACCACGTCTTTCATAATCTTGTATGAAATCATGTGGTCATCCATCCATTGCTGTAGTTCATTTATCTCTGCCATCTTTATTCCATCCTCCATTTAAAATTGACAACAAACTACGCAAGCGACACCAGAAGAGAGGTATGTATGGTGTTTTTTCGACAAAATTCTGATATTCGAAACCCTTTACTGTCACAACCTCAATGCCAAAACAAAATGGAGCTTGATCACCAAGACTACAGATAACGGCAATATCATCATCATTCTGCTTAGGCTGCTGTTTGTGGCAATCTATGAACATTTGCTTCAGATTCCACTTTCTGCCAGACCTAAACGCATTCACCAGATCGTCCTTGTAAAAAGGACCATCTTCACAACCATCGCAATACTCGTCGATAAATCTTTTTTCAGCTGTTTTATATTTCATATTTCGTTCAGATTAAATTCAACCTGTTCCTTCAAACCATAAGCAAATGAGTCATATAACTCCCACCAAGTACACTCGTCAATATCCTTAGCATCATCTGTTAGTAACTGAAGAGCTAACACATCAAAATATGGGTCAAGCTGAGCCATCGTTTTTGTGATAGCCTCTTTTCCAACCTCATCCATGTCATAAGCCACAATAACCTGACTTACGCCTTTTTTCTGCAATAATAACATCTGAGCCTGTGATATTTTCTTTCCGAATGTAGCAACAGGAACTATCATCTTGTTTTCATAAAGCTCGAACATTTTCACCAATCTTATGGTGTCAAAAATTCCTTCTGTCAAAATCACAGTCTGTGTCTCTCCAGACACGATACTATCATAATTAAATAGAAGCCTTGAAAAATCATTCTCAGTAGAATTCAAATACCGGCGTATCTGGAATTTTGAACGGGCATTGTGTTCATCGATAACTTCTTTACTTTGGATATTTCTTCCGATGTACCCAACACAAATGCCATCCATGATAATCTGGAAAATCACATAATCATCATACTGCCAGTTCATACCCCTGGTATTGCCAACTGGAAACATGTCATACAGCTCCATAATGAAACCGCGACTCTTCAAATATTTGTTTTTGAAGAAACGCTTCCAACCTTTTGGCATTTCAACTTCAACAAGCTCCTGATCATCATCCTCGTCCTCAAAGAAATCAATCTCATCATCAACATCCATGTCAAGATCGACTGTTTCTTTGACTGCCAGATCTGTACGACCAATATCTTCTAAGAACTTATTGAAGTCCTTTGTTGTGTGGCCACATGAAAAACAATGGGTCCAAAACAGCTTACTTTCAATAGGGCCGACATAAATACCAAATTTACCACCTTTCTTGCCACAATAAGGGCAGACTGGAACAACGATGTTCTTGCCTCCACCATCAACTCGTCCACTTAGTTCCGCACAAAGCTCACGGACAATAATCTGTTTTCTTTCGTCTGATACTTGCATACTGCAAAATTCCCGTAGGAAATACTTAGTTAGAGGGAATTTTGCCCAAAAATCAATTGAAATATCGGTGCAAAGATAATGATTTTCAATCCCGAAAACAATACCTTATACACCGATATTTAGATTTGTTAGCACTTCTTTGAAATAATTTTCAATCCCTAAGCTGCCATGTTGAGGGTTCTTTCTTCATCATAAAATCTTTCATGCTCATAATCAGTTGCAATCTTGAATGGCTCACCCTTAGCAAAGAACCTGGACTTGGCCACATAAAGCCTCATAGTACGCTCCTTGCGCTCCTTCGATGTCTGATTCAAAGAAATAAGATGCGTAAGTGCCCATGCCAGACCCTTTGCCTCAGAACAATTGTATTCCGTCAAAACAAAATTCTCGTCTTCCGTCAACTTAGGATCTGAGATATTGGCCTGATAGGTTCCAACACACCACAAATCATAATCGTCTGCAATATCCTTCAAATCCTTAGATACCTGGATGCGCTTGAAACGCTGTCCTTTCTCACCCCAGTTGCGTCCTGTTGAATCACCTAACAAGTCAACGGAGTCGATAATAAGCACATCTGGATAATAACCATATTTCTTGCGATATTCTTCCAGAACATTTTTAATATCTATAGTTGTGATTTCCTTGCCAAACTTCGGGAATCCTCGCACAACCAATGTACCAGCTGCCATTTCAACAATCTTCTGGTACTGTTGCATAGAATGTTCATTGATAAGACCAGACTCATATAAATAAGACTCGCATCCAACAAGGCCAGCCGAATAAGCATCTGTTGTTTCAGATGTCTTTCCCTCCAACTGAATGTGAAGAACGTTCAGACCACTCGTATAACAGGCATTCGAACCAATCCATCTGGCAACATGAGACTTTCCGACACCAGTTTGTGCCAAGAATAATGTTTCCTGCCCGCGAAGATTGCGTCCGTGATTCATTTCATCCAACTGGTGTATATAGAAACTTGTGACAGCTTTCTTACGGCTATTCTCCTGGTGACGCTCTTTATTGTCGTTATAACGTTCACGGAATGAACCGACAACATCGATAAAATCCTCCTGCTTAAGAGTAAACTGTTTGATTTTCTCTGCCTCCTGATAGAACAAAGCCATAGCTTCTGTGCCATCACCATTCTGATACTTCTTTCCAATTTCTTTATAGGCCCTCTGGAACATCGTCAATTTAAGGTATTCCTCCAACTGTTCCAGAAGCACCTCTGGCTCGATGTCCTGAGCATCATCGTGAATCTCTTCCAACAACTCAGTAACAGCACGACTGGAAGCAACAGTTTGTTTTATGATGCCATATTTAGGTGCGTCTTTGTGAGTTACAAAATGCTTCTTTATTGCCTCATGAAGAGTCTGGAAATCTTGTGTAGGCAAAAGTTCAGACTCCATGTGCTGACTGACAGCTGAACACACAAAACTATTGTTAATCGCTCCCCAATACAATTGACGTAGATATTCTACCGTCAAAACCTTTTTCTTAATTGTTGCCATAATTGATCTTCTTTTAATTCTTATTTTCTTCTCTTAACCTAAGCAATTCTGGGTATCTCTTCCCAGTAACTTGCTTGCATTTACCTATGAAATTGCATTCTTGACATGCCTTAGAGCCAGGACTCCACCCCATTGTCCTCGAAGAACACAGGACAAATCCGTTTTCTGTGTTGTGGAACCGTCTCTTTACCAATTCGTCACTTGGCATTTCAAGATATTTTCTCCATTTATTAGGTTTTGGGCCTGAGATATATTCAACAACTTGCTGACGCTGAATACCAAGCCCTTTTAGCCACTGATCAATATAATAGTCGATCCTCGGATTTCCAGTGCCAAAATACTGGTTCTTGTACTTTGCCAATGCGGTTTCACTGAAACACCAAGAATACTGAAAATGTGTCGGAGCTACACCGGCTATATTGTCTGCATACCGATACAATTGATACACAATGTAGTCTGCTATTCGTTGGTCAGACATTCCCATTGGAAACATCTTCTCCAGACCAGCAAGACCATTTGCAATATACAATTCAGGCTGGCCACCTCCAGGTAGTCTCCATTTTTGGTCTATTTTATTGATGATACGGACAAAAATCTTAATCGTCCTACTTACTTTCTCCTGTTCCACCTTGCATCCTCTTTTTTAAAATCAACTTCAACAACTCACTTTTGATAGTACCGTCTCGATTCAGCAGCTCTCTCAGTTCCTTACGGGCCTGGAAGATTCTGCTTTTGACGTTTTCTTCATTCTTGCGTTTCAAGTGACCACGCATATATTCGATCTCGGTGATTTCCTTGATGGAGTAACCCTGCACCTGAAGAATGAATGCCGACAATTTATGAGGCTGAATCATCCTAAGAGCTGTCACAATCTCGTCGGAAAGCCCATGACTCATATCATGCGTAGTAAATGCTCCAGTCTGCATGATGTGTTCTCTGGCAACAGAAGAGGAATACGGGTCATTATCAGAATACTTGGAATCCTGATCAAACCGCCTCTTGTTCTGTTCCTGGCAACAACGTTTAGTACAAATGTGAATCCATGTTTTTAGCGGCTTTTCTGGATTATAGGATTGGATATACTTATAGAACTCCGTGAGAACGATGGCGAAATTTTCGTCAACGTTCTCCGGACGATCTGTGTATTTCCTTGTCAGTGTAAGCACCATGTCATAATTGGGAAGTATATACTCCTCAAATAACTCGTTGTTTACCCTGGGATCCTTACCGTTTAGGATTGGCTTTCCGTTGCTGTCGAAGAAGACTTCTTGCTTGCGTTCCATTCCTTCGAGATTGACTGTTTGAACATATCGATATACTTTGGCCATGACTCCTCTTTCATTCTATGTCTGACCTGACGTTCCCAGATGTTGTTCATAAATTTAAATGTCTCAGCGATACCCTCTTCAGTCGGAGTGAAAGAGCCATCCTCATGATAAGTAACAGTGGTGTCAACTGGAACGCCATTAAACTTGAACATTTCCTCACCACGAAGATACAGAACGTACTTCGTCACAAGCGTTAATAGAACGTCTTCCATCAACATCTTGGAAAACTTAATCTTTTTTGTTTTTGCTACGCATCCCATAATTTTATCGTTTTAAATCGTTATTGTACAAATGAATGAAATAGAACCAGACACATGATGCATCACAGGCATCATGCTTTCCTTCAAAATCAAGGTGATACCGTTCCGCTGCATACTTAAGCATTTTAGCCTTGTCAGCGCGTCCATCACCAGTGGTGTGTTTCTTGATGCTTGGTACATTGAAATACCTAACCGGAATATCCATTTCGGCAGCTACGAGAAGCATTATTCCATGAAGCTGGGCAAGTTTGATAGTGGCCAATGCGAATTTTGAGAATTTCAAATCCTCAACAGCCAAAACCTTAATACCGTTATCGATGATCATCTTCTCCAACCAGTCGGCAAACGCAACATACTGGCTATAGTCGGCACCAAGATATTTTGGTGCTTTGTCATTAGCTGGGAAATGTGCCACACCATAGTTGTCAACACTGGAGTAATAACCGCAGTGTTCAGCAATATCCAAGGCAAGAACCTCGTTTTTACGAAGTCCCGCCTGCAATACATCATTAAGCGTTTTCATCTGATTTAGGCTGTTTTGAAATGAATGATACACCGCAACGCTTGGTAACAACCAACTCGTATGGATAGTTCTCTGAGGTCTTACCCTGGGTAATCATCAGAACCGTGATTCCAAGTTCGTTTGCCATTTCAGCAACACTCATCAATCCGGCCTCTTCACAGTTATCCATAATCTCATCAATACAGATAAGATTCAGGCCACCACCTAACGCTGTGAGATTGGTCATACGCTGCATGGCTACGATATTAGCGAACATAATACGAGCTTTCTCACCAGCAGAACACTTCAGGAATGACCCACAATCGATACCGTTCTTTGATACTGATACGGAAATCTTATCGCGCACCTTTCCTGACTTTGTAACGGTAAACCCAGAAAGATGAACACGAATTGGGCTCTTGATGTCTTGGAGTACCTGATTTGTAATCTGTGAGATCGAATTGATTTTGGTATTAGCCAGGTGAGTCTTGAAATTAACAAAACGCACTTCCTGTTCTTTCAGCTCATTGAGAGCTGCCTGCTTCTCACGGAATACAGCATCAACCTCTTTCTTCTCTGATTCCTTAGATTCCAGAGTAGCGCGTAATTTATCAACATGATCTGAAACCGTAGCACTCTCCAGCTCCTTAATAGAAGCCTCATTTACCTCAATAGCAGACTTACATCCTTCAATCTGAGCCTTCTTGGTTTTCTGTGTGCGCTTCAGTTCGTCAATCTGGCCATCCAGAATATCCAGTGCCTCAGTAACAATAGATTCTGAGAGTTTTGCGATTTCATTCTCAGCATTACTGATACTGGACTTCAAAGAATTGATACGCTCTTCCAACTTATCGAATTCCTCTTTATTGCCATTATAAGAATGACGGAAAGCCTGTCCTTTATTGAAGAGCTCACTCAGTGCATTAGAACGTTTCTGGATGTCATCACGAATATCTTGCATGTCAAGTCTGCAATTTTCGATTTCCTCGTCATTCTTGGATTTCTTAGATCTGTAAGACTCAACATCTTCTTCCATATTCTTTACACTGGCATCTTTCTGATCCAGTTCAACCTTAAGCTCGTCAACGGACAAATTTGAATCCAAAGCAAACTTATGATGACAATTCGGGCATTCAACAGCACCATTGATAGCGGCTGTCAGTTTCACAATATCGTGTCTGGCATTGGCAATCTGTTCATTGGTAGCAATAATATCATTCAGAATCTTTTTGGACTTCTCTTCATATTTCTTTATGTCCTCCTGAATTTCAATAATCTCCTTCTGGTCAGCCTCGTCCTTCTGGTGATTTGACTCTTTTACCTTATTATATTCTGCTCCAGCTTCTTCTAACTGACGCTTACTCTCATTCAACTTAGCCTGGATACCAGTTAGTTCAGCATTCAATTCAGAAACAAGCTGGGAATCTTTCTCTTTCTTCTCATTAAGACTCTGAATTCTGAGATTCCAGTCTGTCATCTTGGACTCAAAACCAACCTCTGTCAATACTTTTTTGACCTGATGATTCAAAGTAGTCAAATCCAAACCGGCATCCTCAATGGACTCAATCTTAATGGCAGCATTATTGAGTTTTGTAGCATCATCATGTGCATCATCAATCTCCTTTTGGATAGAACGTATCTGTTCACGCTCAGAAGCAATCTTAGACTTCAAAACATCAACTTTTTCCTTACGCTGAGACTCCATAGCTTCAGCATTATTTTCTGCCTCGTCAATCTGTGACTGGATTGCCTCAATAGCACCGGTAACTCTGGAGACTTCCAGATTAGCCTTGTCTGCCTCTTCACCAGCTGCCTCAATATCAACCTTCAACTTTTCGATGGCCTCGTCAACAATAATACCATTCGAGAAAGTATTGATGATTTCTTTTTTCTCTTTATCAGAAGAATTAAAGAACGACTTGAAACGATTGGCATTCAAAAGATAATTGTGGTACAAATCATCCTTTGAGATTCCCAGGATTTCAAGTATCTGGCGATTGGTCTCAATAACAGACACAAAAGGAATGTAAGACGGAATGTCATTTTCAACAATAGTGACTTCAACTTTTTGTGACTGCCCTCTTTCTATACGCCTGGAGACTATCATCCGTTTGTTTGACTCCTGATTGTAAAGGTCCAATTTGACCTCAGCGTAATCCTCGTCATCACGAATTATGTCTTCAATGGTGTCAACTTTACGAAAAGCCTCACCTGTGATTCCGAAGCCGATACACTCCATGAATGCCGACTTACCAGAACCATTGTGCTGCTGATTCTCTCCATCATCCTCGTTGTTGCCGAAAATGAGAGTTGCCACATTCTGCTTCATAAAAAACTGAAGCTTAGTGAATGAGCATATATTTCTTGCTTCAATAGACTGTAGGTTCCACATAGCTTAATCGTTATATTTGAGCGCAAAAACAATTACTATAACAGCAGCAACAAGCATATCACACATTGCAGCGACAACGCCTATACTGGTCCAACACCCATTACCATTCAGAACAGAAATCAACTTGCAAATACAAACAAGATTCGCAAGACTAATAATCGCCAAAAACAGCCCTAAGAAAAATAATTTGCGTTCCATGATTAAATTTGATTTAGATATTTCATACCAAGTTCACTACTGATGTTCTTACCATTGCAGTAAGTCTCATATTCAGTCTGGATGCCTTTCTTGTCAAACTTTTTACTGAGGTCTTCATCGGTTACTTTTTCAACCTTTGTTTCCTCAGTCTCAGCTTCGATTTTTGTTACTCCAGCTGCAAAAAGAGCTTGTTTGTCGATCAATTTTGATTGTGCATCTGTACAATTAATCTTCAAACGTATCTTGTAGTCATCATCACGCCACTCAGAAATGGCCTTCAAAGCTGCATTATTCAGTTCTTCAAAATCCTTTTCAAAAGTAACATAACGGGTGTTGACTTGATTCTCAATAAATGAATGGGTGCCATCTGACCACAACAATGTGTATCCCTTATGTTCGTCCTCTCCAAAATTAGCCTGGCGAGAAGAACCTATATATTCAATCTGGGTGCCATCGATTTTCTTCCTGTTGTGATAATGCCCAACCAATACACTCCTGAATCCTTTAAAAACCTCTTGCGGAACTTCATTAGGTGCTTCAAAATCACCAAGGCCACCATGAATGCCTTCATGAATATAAAGAATAACCTGACTTGGATCTATATTTTTTTCAGAAAGGATTTCACGGAGCTCTTCCATCTTGCCTGGAAATGTTGTTTCTTCTTTCCAGTAACGCATAATGGCCAAGTAGAAATCACCACCAACTTCAAGAATCTCAGGCTTATTATTAATCAGACAAACATTACCATGAGAGTCAAAAATATCTGGATAGCCATAAGTAGCCTCTTGATCCAAAAGATCATGGTTTCCCAAAGCAATCCACAAAGTGACACCAGCCCTTTCAGCACGATCAAATGCATCACGGACAGTCATCAATACATCCAAAGTCTGAGAAGACCTGGAAGTGAAGATGTCACCACCAATTGCAACAGAGCTTACCTTGTTGGCCTTACACTGTTCAAGCATTTCATCCCAATTGAGATTAAAATCCTCAATACAGTTCTTGTCAACATGCAAGTCGTTAACCAATAAAAAACTTGGGTGCTTCATAACCTATACTTTTTAATGATTAAGGGAGGTGTCATTCCTTTATGGGGAGCGACACCTCCCAGAATTAAAAGAAGATGCGTAGATTATTCAGCTGTTGAACGACGGCGACGGCGACGCTCACCTGTATTTTCTTCTGCTGGTGCCTCGTTCTCCTTGTTTTCAGGAGTTGCATCGTTATCATCCTCGCGTGTTGGTCTTGCAGCACGACGGCGGCGACCAGTCTGCTCAGGCTCTGGTTCTGGCTCAGGCTCCGGCTCATTCTTGGGCTCTGGTTCTGGCTCTGGCTCGGCAGCACGACGTGAACGACGGGCTGGTGCTTGCTCAGGCTCCGGTTCAGGCTCTTGTTCGTCCTTCTTTGTTGTGGTGGCAGGCTTATTCTGCTCAGCCTCCTCAACAGCATCAAGAATATCAGCCGTACTCATAGAGTGCTTCATCGTAACCTTCAGGTCGTTCTCCTCAACATAAGCGCGGATGTCCTCACGAAGCTCGATACCCTCATCTGAATCATCGGCAAGACCAGCATCCAAGAGTGCATCATAGCGGTCATTCAACTGCTCCAAGGTCAGCTTACCGGCACCACCTTCACCCTTACCATCACCGGCAGTAGCGAGATCGAAGTGACTCTGGTCATTTGCATCCAGTTCACCCTTCAGCTTATCGATAGCATTCAGCATTGCCTCCTCCTGCATGATGTCAAGACCATGCTCTTCATCATACTGCTTCAGGAATTCAATGGTAGCCTCCATCTGATACTTGGTATAACGGTAGATGACATCAGGAATACGTGGAGCATTGAACAATGCCTCCATATCCTTATCGTCCAGCTCGTCCTCGCTGGTCATGTCGATATTGAACGAATAACCGGTCTTCTTGTTCTCGGTCTTACGTGTAATTTCAAGAGCGTAAGACACACCGAAACCAGCCAGGGGATCCTCAGCATCAGAATTCTTAGCCTTCAGTTTATCCCAGAGCTTAATCTGGCGATCAACGAAGTCATTGTACTGTGCAAATGAAGGTTGCCACAACAGAGGTGTGCGCTTGTTGGAATCCAAGTCAAACACATAGAGAACGCGAAGATAACTCCACTTCAGACCCTTCTCGAAACGGCCCTTGTTCACCAGATCGATGATCTCCTTGTCATCAGGATAATATTCCTTGACAAGCTTCTTGTAGGTATCAATCAAGTCAACAGACTTACCGACACCATCCTGAGTGGCACAGATAACAGGGATGTTGATGACAGAAGGTTTGCCCCCCTTCTTCTTGGGTTCACCCTTAATATCAAGGAACATCTGCTTCAGCGGATACTCGAACGACTCACGCAGAGGACGTGTCTCATCAATCTGACCGTCACTGGTAAGATAAGGAGCAAGCGGAAGAATACGAACAGCATAGTCACCATCTTCACCAATGCGGAAGCGGTCAACCTGGGGTCTCTGCTGCTCTGATTTTACACGTTCTACGGTCTGCTCATAAGTTACCGCAGTTTTCTTAAGTAAATCTCTGTAATTGATTTTAGAATTCTCACTCATCTTTTTTTAATTCTTTACGACGAGATAAAAATTCTGACCAATAGCCTTTCCACTGATTGAGATAGGCTTCGGCGTATGTCTTGTAGTATGGTTCCGAATTTAATTCATCTTCGGTTGGAACATGTATTCCCCATTTCTTCTCAACATACTGGGCAATTTTCTCACTTACTGCCCCTATTTCAGCTGACGATTCCGATTTCAGGTCAAAGTATTCAAACTTCTCATTGTTAATTACGCAGGTATGAATCGGCGCGAAGATCTCTTCGAAATACCTGTATAATTGTGAAGGTGTTACCGGCTCTTTGTCCGGGTTGCGCTCAGCAAGCTCTTCGGCTATCGTCCTCAATACAACAGAGTGTAGATATGAAAGCTTGTTCATTGCCCTGTTCTTGTCCTTGTTGGCAAAGACGAAAAGATATTCGTCATCGGGAAGCTTGTCAAGGGCCTCATCCAGCTCCCGTCGGTAAAGGACTCCTCCTTCAACCTTAATCTTGCCGTGCTTCTTAATCAACTTTGCTTCATATTAGGGTTTATATAGCTCTAAATTTGACTTTTCGTTGATTTCTGGGTGCAAATTTACTAATTATTTTCGCATCTAAAAAATATTTCGTGTTAATTCGTATTAACATTCATATTAAAAAATACTATCTCTTTGAAAATCAGACTTTCCAGAGTTATGTGGATTTAGTACGCAAATAAGATTTTATAGATGTTGCGCAGCCACTTTTTCACGCGCACACGCACGTATTTTAATAGGTAATATATAATATATATGGGGAATTTGTTTTGTGACTGTCTTTGTTTCAAGTAGTTACGAACTATTTCAAAAAATAATTCTTAAAAATTTAAAAAATATTTTTTAGTTTCAAATTTAATTTTTACCTTTGCACCCGTAGTTAGGATTGGGACCTCTAACGACGGACATATTGATTTAACTGTCGGGAGTTGTTCCCGCTCTAAATACGAATGGTCAAGTAGTAGGTCCCAAATTAAGCTACTTGGCCATAATTGTTTTTATACAGTCAGGCCACCGATATTGGGCTACCAGTTCCAAAACCCGATAATTTCAAAGAACTGGCAGATGGCACTGAACTTGGGTCGCTTGATAGTAAGGTGCTCTGACAAAAACAGTCCTGACGCATTACGACTACCCTATACGGGCGCAACAGGGGTGCTAAATTGGGAAGTGGACTTTGTTCATGTAGCATAGCTATATCTGGAAAATGAGAGATCCCAGTATAGTCTCGGCGCGATGACGGCACTCGGACATGAACGAGAGGTGTTTAGTAGCAATGCACCACGCCAATGGATTGGGTTGCGAATTAACCACTCGCAATCGGGAGCACGGCGAAGCAGAAGGACTGGATTCCTAATAGCTCCCTGAGACAACCGTTCCAGTACGGTTTAGACGGACAGGACGTATGATTCCGCGTCTTCAGTCTCGCTCGGAAGTCAGTAAATGGCATAAATGGTTGACTTCTTCCCGAATACGTAACGGGATAATGAGCAGAACTTTCGGAGCGATACGACACCTCGCTATAGAGGAATTGTCAGCTCTCCGTAGTTCTGGCATTTATTAAAAAAATAATGTGGCCACCCAGCCAAAAATCACGAAATTGTGTGTAATTGAATCAGGGCATAATTCCCAACTTAAAAAGATGGAGTTATGCCGTATTTTTATAAAATCAACAATCAAGAGTATCGGATAAATAGTCCAGAGTATTACAATCTTCTTAGGCGTACTTTGGTATCATACAATGCGCAAAAATTCACATCCGATGAACTTCAAACGAGAATAAGATTTATTCCAGAACATAGGCGTGACTGGATACTCACAAATATGTGTGAGCTCCAAGACAAAGCAAATATTTATGAGTTGATGGCTTTTGGTGTAATGTTAGGCCATAAAATAAATTTTCTTCACCAGGCACCATTTTGCATTCACGGAAAACCTTATTTTCTGGATTTTTACATTCCATCTATAAAGACCGCTATTGAGATTGATGGCCGTAGTCACCAGAACATAAATGCAATTGTTTATGATTCAAATAGAGACAGGGATTTTTCAAATATCGGCATTAAGGTTATTCGTGTTCCAAATGGTATCGCTTATTCCCCTTTAAGTTTTGAAAGCTGCCTAATGGAATGTGGCGTGATCCCTGTAGGGAAGATGTTGTTCAGACCATACAAACGCCAAATGAATGCACAAGAGAGAAAACAATATCAAGAATATAAGAAATCAAAGATCAAAAAGAATGGGAAGATATAAGACATTTGGAGATTCAATAGGTGAGCCGAACTATATTGCATACATTGGTTACTCAGCAAATCTAAAACGTGTACCGTCAACCGGTGCTGCTTCATACTGTATCATTAACAAAGCTGGCGAGACTCAGCAACAATGCAAAGTATTTGTCGGAAAGAGTTATTTTGAACTTTGTCTGATGTCTATCTGGAGCGTCCTCGCAAAGATGCCAAAGGGTGTTATAGTCAGAATTGTGTGTGACAGCAATCCGGTTCTGGAAACACTGAGCGATGCAAACATCGCAAGCACAAAAGGCTCCAGGATAAAGTCTCATATTATTCGTGAGAAACATCGTATAAACAAATGGATATTGGAACGGCCATATTCTGCAACTGATAATTCATACCACGATTTAGTGATGGACTGGGCTAAGCAAGCTCGTAAAAATTATGAGGTTAATAATCCGCAACAATAAGTTTGACTCTATTTATATTTGATATGACAGTACAGGAATTCAAAAATCAGCTTAAGAAAATGGGGTTCGAACCAGATAGGACATCTGAGTGTAATGACATGATGGTGAACTTGCGGTTCCAGTTTCCAATTGATTTGAAACACAACACATGGACGGCTATGCGTGTTGCGGTATGTTTCTTCATTGAAGGACAAGTAAAACCATATTTTCAAATCCAATTGGCCACATTCGATAATAGACGCTGGAAATGGGGTACGTGGACTGAGACACTTGCAACTGCGCCAAACGCATCACAAGTCTTGTTCTACGCTTTCAACTCAATTCGGATCAAGTATAGGCCAAACCTTATCCCTCTATAATATAGGATATAAATATTTTCTGTTGGAATTTTAAAAATTAATACGCTAAATCCCAGTCATCCGTGAGGACAGCTGGGGTTCTTTGTTATTTGGAATCGATGATTCTGTCTATCGATTGCTTAGAAAAAACCCTCCTTTTGATTCTTTTGATTTCTTCTTTTACAGATGGGCTCCACGTTTTGTTTGGATTGTATTTGACCAACTCATTCCAGAACTCGTCTGATTTAAAAAAGGATTCATTGGAATTCCCAGCAATTGATCTAAGAAGATCTTTGCTTGGCAATGGGCATATCTCAGTAATCACAGAATACAAAACTGGGGCCTCATTCATAATAAGCCACCCCAGTCTTGTATCCGAAAACTTATGCTTTACGGGCTTTTCTGCCCTTGTTTTTCTCGGCCTCTCCTTCACCTTTGGTTTCGGGTTCTGGGGATTCCTGAACTTGGGTTTTACGCTCTTCAACATTTCCTACAGTCTCCATTTTGTCCCTATGGGCGTAGTCATTACCATAATTCATTATTCTCATAGTCGTACTATTTAGATGTTAATAATTACTGATCTATCATAGATACTGGATGCGGCGTTATAATACCTGACAACACCTCACCGGCATTCATAACGGTTGATGTCAATATACCGCCAATATATGTGCATGTCAACTTATCACCCATCAATTTAATGATTCGTGAGCTCTGAGAAGAACCCTGTGAAATCTCAAATCTAATATTGGTGTAGTTATAAATGGTTGTCACACCAGCCTTTCCCTGAACATAAGCACTGCCATTCTTGATGCGAATACTCTCACTATAGACATCTTTGGCAGTAACAGAGGCACCGGCAACAATACTGCCGACAACCTTAAGGCTACCACCAATCTTCATGTTACCATCGTAAATCAGACCATCACTCGGTGCTCCCAGTGAAAGTTTACCAGTATAGGTAGATCCATCCTGAGTCTTTTTCCAGTTAATAACTGATACGTCATCCAGAGTTGCAACAGAGACTTCTTCAATTGAACCGCCACTACCTGAGCCGCCACCAGCAATGGGATCTACAAACTCAGGGTTGTTCTTGTCATACAGGAACCCCTTTGGCGAAACACCTATGTCATACATGTGACCATGAATGTACAGTTTTGCGTTACCGTCAAGGAAATCGAAACCAGCGCGGTTGTTTTGATAGTCCTGAGTTGCTGGCGAATAACTCATAATAGATGATTCTGTGATCACCGTCTTATAAGTTGGTTCATTGGCCCTGGCAGTCTGCTTTTGTACGTTTATGATGGCACCATCACCGTTAATTCCTGCTACAGTAAATTCTTTCTCTGTACGAAGGAACGATGTGTTATTGTCAGATTCACCCCACTGAAGGATTTGTCTGTCGGTATAGCTATAGTGGAGTCCATGAGGCCCAAGGATAATGTTGTGAGAAGCATTGTCTGTATCCTTAAGAGTAATCATGTCTGTCACATTGATCTTCTTGTCGAATGTGGTGCCATATTCCGTGAATGACATCGTACACGTTTTACTTCCATCTGCTGTCGCAATATGCTTGATGAAGTTGTAACCAATCTGCATACCGATTTGCGATTCAGCAGTCTGTAACGCATATTTAATGAGCAATTCAGAACCAGTAATTCCAGCAGCACTTACATCACCAGAAAATTTACCAGTACCGGTCACGATTCCTGTACTGAAGTGGAATCCGTCATCGTCAAAATGAATCTGGCCGATATTTGACGCTGTTGTCTGTGATTTCAACCGAATGACATTGGCAACATCCAAATCTGTAAGCGACATACCGCCATTCAGCTTCATATCGGAGAACAACACCTGTTCCATTGTGCTGACAGGACCTGTACTCTTGACTTGAATACTGTTTGCGTTATAGGTGGTCGTAAACTGAACACCGTAGGTAATAGCCGTATCCTGGAGTGCAGCAGAATCAAGATACATGCCTTGTTCTGTCGTATTTTTGGAAATGATATATACTGGGAAAGAAAGATTCGATGTAGCTGGAACCTCTCTTATCTTACCATCCAGATATACAAAACCGGAACTGATTGAATTTCCTTCTACCTGACAACCAGATATAACGAAATTGCCTTTCCCGAAGAAAATGGCAGCAGCAGACGCAAGTGCGGAATTCTGGAGTGTATCCAGATCCTCGAAAAACAGGTATCGTCCTCCTGTAGTGCTTTTTAATTCCTTCATATTGTGTCTTTTTAAATATATACAATTCTATATGTAATACCAACAGGGATAAATCTGCCTATTGAGGCGACTATTTTCCTGGAGACATCATCTTTGTCCTGACCAGTGTAGGGAACAGATATGGTGAATCTTCCACCAATACTTCCAAGCTCATTCATGCGACGAGTAACAATCTTTGCCTTTGCCTTGTCTGTTTGGTTTGACTTTAGACGTAATACTGTAGGTATCGAATGAGGATAGAATAAAGGTGCCGTTGACTGGTCACGTATTTCACTTTTTAGATACGCAATGGTGGCACTCGTAGCTTCATCATTAATGGCGATTTTCATGCCATTCGTAAGAGTAATACCGTTATCTGGAACAGTTACATTATTCAGATACCACACCAATCTCATACGTTGAGCGCACATCGAAAGATCCAAGAGTTTTCTATGAGCCCACTTGTTGAATTCACCATCACCAGTATTGAAGAACTGGAGTGGTGAACTGATAGCGTGAAGAAAAAGCATCATCTTCCTGCCTCTCAAATAATAAGGCAAGAGTCTGTTGATTTGCTTTTCAATGTTTACACTATAGTCTCTGAATGCCATATCGAATTAGTTTTTTGTCATCAGATACTCACTTCTTGACTGAAGCTCTATATTGTTCAAATTGATAGTAGAACTGCCATTCTTGATTGTGGTGAGGTATCCGCTATAAGGTCTGTACCACCCAGTAATTTCAACTGGGTTGTCATATCCACCAACAGCAGAATAGTTATTCTTTTCTACAAGTATCTGCCCTCTCGTCCCATTAGATAACGTAGTCGGAACATCCACAACTCCAAAAGCTGCCTGGATAGCATCAACAATAGACGCTTGATACACGTAATCGTCATAGGTTAGACCTTTGGCATAATTATCAATTGAAGTCTTGATATTTGCAAGTGCTTCTTCTTTTGACACAAGTGATTCGTCATACACGACTCTCATTTTTAGTGTCAGAATATCGGCTGGAACACTCCTGATAACAACCGATGCACCAACGAATTCGACTTGTTTTATGTAATTCGTAAATGCAGAAAGCTCTGCCGCAGTAAGCGGTGTAATCTCTCCATTGACATCCTTACATACTTTCAGGACAATTCCATTACTGATGTTGATGGTCTCAAAACTGGCATACGGTATCAAAAGCGGGTTTCCAGCAGAAATCACATCAAGACCCGTTCCGTCTTTGTTGATTTTGACCTGACAATTGACGGAATAGTTCTTTGCCATGAAGACATAATACTGAGGTGTCCCATTGGTTCGCTGATTGATGATTTTTGTAGCATCTGCCAGGAAGACATCATGCATGTTCTCAAACACATAAATGAGCGATGCCATAACATAAGTAAGCATGTTCATCACAGACATTCTACTTGCAGACAACTGGTTTGTCTTATCGGTTGCAAGCTGGAGATATTGATTCCTTACCTCCACTGCTGACTGATATATGGTTTTGATATTTCTACTCATATACTTTTTATCTAAATAGTGTTTTTAAATCTGCTCTGTTAGTGCTCTCTTTGAATGTTCCAGTGACTCTGCAATTACTAACTGCATAGTATATGCCTCCAATTTCCGTAAAGTCAAGATTCCTGAGTGCAAAATTTCCATAAATACGAATAGTATGCCTACCGTCTTCCAAATATGGGTGGTCAAACACAAATTCAGAAGTGCCTGTTACGACATCGATTTTCTTACCATCACCCCAGTCAATATACATTGTGCCTGAAGATAATGTTACCACAATAACAGATGTTGGACCATGCTGATCAACAACAATACGGAGATTGTTTAAATCAATTCCTGAGACATCAAACTGAGATTCATCATTTGCGACAATAATTTTGTTGTCAAAAAGCCATTTCTTGATCTGGGAATTTACCTCAAATGTCTCGTCATATTTCAATACCGTACCGATTGCAATTTGGCTATTTACATCGATACCGTCATTGTTGGCAAGGAGATCGAATATGCCCTCGATTGAGCCATACAACATCAATGATATGTCGTAAATGTTCTGGCCGTATTTTACCGTGTATTCTTTCATTATTCGTCCTCCTCAAATGCGCTTACGTCGAGTGTTGATGTGTCAACAGGGTCGATCTTCTGTTTATTGTTATATTCGTCCGTAATAACCCTCATTTTCTGAGTGTCTTGATCATAATAGACTTCACGAACACTTTGCTTGTCATCACCAAGTTCTCTGAGAATATCAGGAGCTGCCGGTGTTCTGTCAATGATAGAACCAAGAAACCTTGCAACGCCAACACCATTCATCGGGTATCGGTAATTCTTTCCAGGCGCACACTCCATCATCATATCAACAGAATTCTTGTCGGCATTGCCAAGCTGGAAATCTCCATTAGTAGCAAGGAACACTTCGCATCCGTCTTGAGCCGACACACAATGGAGCCTTACAAGTCCATCAATATTCATTGCCATCAGTTTGCATCCATAAAGCGATTCCTTTTCTCCGTTCTGGTTGTAGAAATAAAGCTGGAGACTGTCTTGTCCGAAAACCTTGATGATGCTATATGAAGTTCCAGATTGTTTGAGAAACCTAATCGTAATTGGTGTTAGGACTGGGATGTATGGTGCTTTAATAAAAACATCTTGCGAAGCGGGAGTGATTGTATAACCGTTTGGAACGACAACATCCAGATAAGAGTTTGTGTCTTCTCCTATCTGGTGTGCTCCATATTCTGCCGTAAAGAATGTTTGTGAAGCACTGGACTCATCGTATAAAAAGTCCTTTTGGCTGACATCCAGCAATATATCTGTTGTCATATCTTTCTTTTAATTTAAATAGCTGACTGTCTTATAGCATGGTTTGTTGAAAAAGAAAAAGAGGGCTTCAAAACCCTCTTTAGTTGCGGAAGACAGGCTCGAACTGCCGAACTCCACGTTATGAGCGTGGCGAGATACCAACTTCTCCATTCCGCGATATAATATTGTTGTTCTGTGCTCCCACAGGGACTCGAACCCTGAACCCCAAGATTAAAAGTCATGTACTCTGCCTGTTGAGCTATGAGAGCGTTTTGCCGACCTCATTAGCTGTAGGCCGGTGACTTAAATCCGTTTATGTTTAAGAGTTCTTGTCATAACGGATGCAAAAGTACATATAAATTTTGAAATCGCCAAATTTTTTCTTATAAAAATAAAAAAAGAGGGAATAAAATTCCCTCTAATCCCAATTTTTGTAAGATTTTTACTCACCAAGGATTTCGTGAGCTGCTGCCTTGGCCGTTGCTCGCCATGTCTGCATAGCATCAAATTCAGCCTTGTGATCAGCATCCTCAGGATCTGCCAGATAATTGTTCTGGATGGCCTGCATAGCGTCGAACGGATACTTCTTGTCTACCAGTGCGCTTACGATCTGAGGATATGTCACTGGAATCACCAGGGACACAATCACGTCTTCAACATGGATGATGGCACGGCCACCAACCTTTTCAACTTTGTCACCATAGAGGTCCTGGTCAATTACCTCAGGAACCATCTCTTCTACATTTTCTTTTGCCATAATAATTAACTTTAAAGTGAATATTATATAAATTCCTCTTGTAAGAGTTCATAATGAATCGGATCCTTCATATAGATAACCAACGGCCAATCATTCTTATGTGAATGCTTGGAAGTAGGTTTTTTCTTCATCTTCAACGAATAGAAACGTCCCTTTACATAAATATAGTCCCAAATCTCTGGTCGTATTTGTAAAATCTCACTACGTCTGATATGATAGGAACTGGTGTGTCTAAGAAAACCAAGGTAGCTATTAATGCTGCAAATAGCCTTTTCTATTTGTTCTCTGGTGTGACACTGGTTCAGTTCCCAGATGGCATTGTGAAAGTTTCCAACAGTCCTGTTTCCCGGATATATTCTTCCAGGTTTAACAACGGAACCAGTAAAATCTGCACCTTGTTTGTAATGCTTAATGTTGAATTTGTCTGGATGCAGTTTGACATGTAGGTACAAACTTAAGAATCTCCTGATTTTTGGAATGGCATGTAGAATCTTTTGTTTGTCTTGGTCAATAATCCTGAAGTCATCAACATATCGCCCATGATACTTGAATCCCAGTTTTTCCATGAACATATCCAGCCAATGCAGTAAATAGTTTGCAGATAGCTGACTGGAAAGGTTACCTATTGGCAATCCAAGTCCTTCCCCATTTGTAAACAGACTTTTGTTTTTTGGAAGATAGTTCCACAAGTCTGGATCTCCTTTGATGTGGCAGTCTTTTTCCGGCTCATGCATGATAATAATTTGATTCAACCAGATTATATCATCTTTGTCTTCTCCGAAATAATTATCATGGATGAATTGTGTTAGCATGTCACACAAAAGCTGTTTGTCTATGCTCATAAAGAAACCCTGGAGATCAAGTTCTGCCACCCAGCAGTCTTTAGTGTATTCCTCTGAGCATTCGTATATGTCCTGATATAGCATATTGATGCCAAACAGAACGCCTTTGTCTTTTCTGCAATTATAAGTCCTGGGAGAGAAGATTGATTCCAACAGAGGCTCAATTCTCATAGCCCAGTAATGATGTACGATTCTATCTCTAAAATTGGCAGCAAACACCTCGCGGTATTTTGGTTTGGTAACAACAAAAGCAGTGCTTGTGGTCGGATAATAAGTACGCTCATTGATTTCGTCACACAGTGCCACCAGGTCTTCTTCATAACCCCAGAAATACTTGGCTGCGCTTGGCGAACCAGTCTTGTGACGAAGGCAGATTCGGAACGCCTCGAATATATACTCATCCTTGACCATACACGTTCCTACATTTAGTTATACATAACTGAATGTACGCCACTCATTTCATAGTGGCGGTCCTCTCGATGATATGCGGAGACAGGGCGAACCCTGTTCTCGTTCGTCTTGTTGTTGTTGTTCAGATTGCCATTGTTGAAGTTCACGTTCCAAGCGTTCGTGGCACTGTTCTCGGACGGCTTCCGCAACTTTCTTACTCTTAACGCTAAATGAGCGTGTGCGGACCATTTCATCATAGAAGGACGAATTCTCATGTCTACTCTGTCATTTGATAAACGATTTTCAACTTATGAGACCCCATTCGGACCCTTCCGTTTTGGCGCGGATTGTCTCCATCGTGTTGCCTGCTTACCAATACTTGACATAAGTCTTGCAATATGTGCTTGCTGCCTAAGCGTAATTTGTTTTCTTGCAACGGCGAGATTCAACACAAACTGCAAACGCTCATAGTTGATGATGAAGTCTATTTTCAAGACCTCAGACCTATGATTGATGTCGATATTTGCCTCAACAATGGAGTCAGCCAGATCAAGAACACAGTTCTCAATTCTTCTCGCAAGAGTTGACTTGACATCCTTGGTGAACTTCTGAGTTATAGCGAACAACTCGTTTGCCAAAGTATATGTATCTTTGTATATTTGTGTATCGCTTGCTAACATTTTGCGCTTATTTTAATTTTAGAAACAGATTAAGAGATCTCTCCAGTCCAGCTATCCCTTTTGATTTAGATTCAACTTATTGTTATGAAATTGTTTCTTTTCTCTGTGTCCGCGCCCCGGAGGGCCGGACACAAGAGATAAAGGACTGAAGAGATAAAGAGATTAATAAAATGCGGAGACAGGGCGAACCCTGCGCTCGTACGTCTTGCTGCCGTCGCCCAGAGTGCCAGTGGGGAAGTACACGAGCCAGGCGTACGCGGCACTGATCTCGGACGAACTCCAATACCAGGTTCCTCGATCCAGCGCGGTTCCACTGATCGCCGCCATTGCGCGATTTACTTCCAACAGATGACTCCAGATAGTGAACAACTCACCAGCAGAAGGAATCCACCAACGCCCAGCACCAAAGTTCGCATCACCTTGTTCGACATTCGATGGGTAGTAACCACGACAATACTGAGCCGCAGGAGCATTTGCGCCAAGAGTGGTCACGATTGTGTCCGTGTTAGAGCGTCCAGCAAAGTCCGCTAAAGCAGCCTCGCGTCCTTTCGCGGCATTACCACCGCTAACATTCGAGGTAGCCCATTGTTTAGCAGCCTCGTCCTTCGCCACGATGATCAAATGACCACCTTCAAAGATAGCCACACCAACAGCCTGGTTCTTGTACGAAGCGGCCTGGTCAATTTGACGGAAACGTGGGTAACCGTCCGACTCTCTTGTGGCAATCAGAACACCTCCAGTTCTCATGATCTCGGCATGGTTACCCAGAATCCTGGCTATGTCTGCCTTGGAGAGCTGCACTGAATTTCCGCTACCATCAACGGCACGGAGGTAAGCAAAATCAGAAACCTTTGAAAGCTGGTTCTCCGCTTTGTCTAAATTTTGCGCCATAATTTTACTGTTTTTTAATTAATAATGTGATGTTTAAAAACTTCTTGTCCTTTATATATAAATAAGGTTCAGAAATTTCAAGAGTTGATTAAATGTACTACTAATTTTCATCAGATCCATGAATATTCCGATTTTGCGTCGAAACACGGACACGGTTTACTGGAGACATCACGATGCCCGATGATACGTGCATTTGGATACAACTTACGAAGCTTCTTCAACAAAATCACCAGTGACTCTTTTTGTGCTTCAGTACGTGTGTCTTTTGCTGGCAATTTTGAAACCGGTACGCCTGGGATGTTCTCCAGACCACCTACATAGACAATCCCGATAGAGTACGTATTGTTCTTTGGAGCTGCATGAGCACCGACAATATCCACATCACGGCCAACCATGACATCGCCATTGAGATATACGACATAATGATACCCGATGTCACTCCAACCCTTGTCTTTGTGCCATCTACGGATGTCTGACACAGTGTAGGGCCTGCCTTCAGGAGTTGCCGTACAATGGATGATGATCTCCTTAATGATACGACGAGATTTTTTGATTGTCGGCAATACCCTAAACCCCTCAATAACCTCCTGCCTTGACTCACGGCCAACAGAATTGGTTGTGACGAGAGATTCCCAGGTCTTCGGACCGACAATACCATCTGCTACCAGCCTGTGACGTTTCTGGTAGGCAATAACGGCTTCTTCGGTTATAACACCGAATATGCCATCTTGAATAAGATTAAGATAACGCTGTAGTTCTTTGACATCGTTACCCCTGCTTCCTTTTTTTAATGTTGTCATATCGATATTTTTTAAAAGTTATCCATGTTAAGTTGTGTACGGTGGTCTGCTATCTCATTTATAAAAGTCTTCTTGGATAGATATTTTATCCACGCAAAATGCTTGCGGAACTTAATATAACCAAAGTCCGACTCATGTAGATACGCCTCCTGTTCGAAAGATATATTCCGATATGCCTCCCGCTTATTTCCATGAATCACCAGTCGTATCAACCACTCAAAAACATAGAGTGTATAGAACGATACCGGAATACTCATAAACCACCATGCTGAGGCACCGAACAATACTGTGACAGTTGCAATGAGTGTTGCAGCTGCCATTACCTCTACTTGCTGGCAACCATGAATTTTCTCATGGTTTTTACTAACATCACCGAACTTGGCTTTTAGCTCACTCCTGACGAATATAAATGGCCAGAGAGTGATAGCCAGAAAGCCTTTGAACGGGATGAGTTTGTTAAATACTACTTTCATAATTTTAATTATCTACTTTCTGTTATTACTTGTCCGAAAAATGAGCTACCAACATAACATAGTGCTATTCTAATGCTATCACCAGCTGATAATTTTATTTGGCAATTGCTGCTGCTGTCATCTCTCCATTCACCACCATTTTGATTGTAAATTTTTTCATAATTTTCAAGTTTTAAATACACAGTTCCATTACTTTTGTTAGTATTGACAACGGTTACAGGAACACAAAATGTATCTGAATAACCAATTCCAAGTTGATTAATGATATTGGTACGACCTGGAAGCGAAATCCATGCATCGCCGCCTGATGTGTTATAGGTCAAGAATGTGGTTCCAAAGGATAAATCAACAAGATATGCTGTACCTTGTGATGTCATATTTAAAATATGTCCTTTTTCTATAACGCCACCCCATACTTGCAAACCACCTTGTAAGCGCATTGCAATATTCCTATTGACAACATTTTCAGAAACAACTCTTACCGCTGGCCAATAGTAATCTGTTTTGCTTCCAAGATCAGGATTCATGCTCCTATAAATATACATAGCACAGTTACAATATGAGTTTGATTTATCCATAGAAGGATCGGCTCCATAACCCATAAGAACTTTTAAATTGGCTATATCTCCAGGAGCAAAATAACCAATGCCTTGGCTTACTCTGATTGCAGATGGACTCATATACACATAATTATTTTTGGATGTGTACATGTTTTCTATATTTCCAGCATACAGGTTAGATGATGTAATTGTAAATCCACCTATAGTTCCTTTAGAAGCATACATAGCACCAGCCTGGGTAACTCGGAATGGAGCAAATGCCCTATTTGAATTTCCAGCCCAGAACCTAATTGTATCACTATTGTTAATGTCACCACTATATAGGCCAACAAGACCATTTGTTGACGCAATAGAATCAGCAGTAATCTTGAAACCACCAATCTCACCACTTGTCGAATACATAGCACCAGCCTGGGTAACTCGGAATGGAGCAATAGATGGCTCTGAACCCTGTCTGTCACTATTGACAAAGTTCATTCTGAAACTGTAGATATTCTGGGAACTTACCCTGACTCTGAAATAGAATGTTGAAATAACAGATCCACTACTATTAGATAAGACAACAGCCTTTATCCACAGATAATAACCAGTCGGTCTTTCTGATGGTACAAGTTCCGCATTCTTGTCCCAATAAACCCATCCTGACTGAGGAGCATTTTCAACAGTTACCGGTTGATACTGATAATATGTGTTGACCGTATAATAATAGGTGGCTGAATCGCACAACATAGTCGGCATATAATATCTGATGTCTGTGCTTGATGCAGCAGTACCGTATTTTATCTGAACACGGCCCCACAAGTATTTTCCAGCAACACGAGTAGGAACGTATGTATTCCAAGTTTCAGTAGGTAATGACTTACCGGCCCATATTCTTATGCTGTTGTCTTCATCCTCGGTATTAATAAGTCCAGAGAACCCAGCAACGACTTCATTACGCGAGTTAACAACGATGAATTCGTTTGTTGTGCCAAACTCAATTTTACCATACTGGGCAACCAACAGGGAAATGAACATAGGACCTGGATCAGACATGGCCTCCCAGTAATCCTTGCATTGTACACGTTCTATTTCCCAAGTCTTTCTTTGAGTATGCGCTGTCTTACATACATACCATAAATAACCAGATGTCGGTCTATATGATACGACATTTCCATTCAAATCCCTGATGCCATCCTTCCAGGGAACAGCAATAACATCCACAACCTTGAATGCCTTATTGGTTCCTCGATCATTCTGGAATGCAACGCGATAAGCATCATTGTCAGAGGTGTCTTCCCATTTTGTAGTACGAACCTGACAACCTTCATAACCCTGAGCACCATTCGCAATGACTGGGATGGTAACAGAATCAAGTCTGGTTGAAGAATCGCTGTTTGAATGAGAAAGGAATACCGTCAAATAAGTAATGTATGCAGACAGATTATTAATCGAGATAGTTCCAGTTCCATTTGATAATGAAATAAGTCCGCTACCGCCATCACTCTTGATATAACGGCAATATACATCACCTTGAACAGCAGCTATCGGCTCCTGGTCACCCTTTTGTTTGTAAGCGTGAACAGTAATATTTCCAGAAGAAACCCAGGAATTACCACTTGTCTTGACGAGAGCACTTGGGTTGACCTCTAAGAAATAACGGACACTATCTTTACCATCCAAAGAGGTTGTGAGTTTGCCATCAGCAACATAAGCCATTACTTCAGCAGGAGTTGATGATTCTACTTCACCAAGCATCTGCATTGCATGACATTCTGGAAGACCACGATAACCAATAAATGCAAATGGTCTTCTGGTTGTCTCACGATGGTCAATGCCAATACTACCGCAAGCTCTTAAAGCATCCACAAGATTGTCAGTCCAACCAATAGCGTCATTACTAAACAAGCAAACAAAATAAGATGATGTCACATTATTAATCGCTGTAGCAAGAGCATCACACCTTGCACTGCTATAATAAGTGTCATAAAATTGCTTTGTTGAAACGGCCAACGTGTTTCTATTGATAGTCACAAGAGCAAGACCTCTTCTTGTTCCAGCAACTGTATCTGCATTAATGCTATCAACATTTAAAATTACAGTATTCGTACCATCAAATATCGTAACACCTCCATCATTGGGCGACGATGTTCCATTGTGACATGTACCCTTAACAGATATGTATTTTGCACCGACACCATTTGTACCCTGAGAAACCAATGGCAGTGTTTCAGAATCCAATATTTTGCTGGAATCATCTTTTAATACTACCAACACGTCACCATTTGAAAACTTATTAGCAGCGATAGTACCTCCAGGATTAATTGAAGTAGCAGAACCTCCAGCTGGTGTGTACTGTAGAGTATAACCGGCTTCATCCTTTCCTGTACCAAAGGCATTTGAGGGGAGTTTGGTTCTTTCTCCCAACTGATCAGTCTTATAAACATCAACAGTGATGCCTCCACTTGGCGAATATGTACCGGAATTAGGATCCTTCTTCATGCTACTTGCACTGAATACCAAATCATACTTGTTAACGCCCTGGAGTCTCGTCACATTAAATATGGCACTATATGTAACAGTACCAATTGTACAGCTAATCACAACCTTTCCAGATGATTTTCCATCAGAAATTGCTGTAACTTTAAAGTTTCCAGTTGTATTTGAAGTAGAATCCACAGTACAATCAGTAGCCGTAGCTTTATAAGTAACAGTACCTGGGTATGGATTTGCGCCTCTATACAATGTAGCCTTTGTACTTGCATCACCAGAAATCTTCTTTCCGTTATTATCGTAAAGGATAGAATCATTCTCATTGTCAAGATCAAGTCTCAATACACTTTCTCCACTAATCACAAGAGGTATTGTCTCCGAATCAAGAATCTTGGAATTCTTGTCCTTTAGAACTACCAGTACATCGCCATTTGCGAATTTGCTTGCAGCGATAGTACCTCCAGGATTAATTGAAGTAGCAGAACCTCCAGCTGGTGTGTACTGTAGAGTATAACCGGCTTCATCCTTTCCTGTACCAAAGGCATTTGAGGGGAGTTTGGTGCGGTTTCCAAGTTGGTCGGTTTTGTACACATCGACTGTTATGCCGCCATTTGGAGTATATGCTCCAGTGTCAGCATTCTTTTTCATACAACTGTCACTCAGCACAAGGTCGTACTTATTTACACCTTGGAGCCGCTTTACGCTCAGGATTGCAGTATATGTAACCGAACCAATCGTACAACTGATGGTTACGGTGCCAGCAGAAACGTTGGAATTTACACCAGTAATACTGAATTCACCAGTTGTATTCTGTGTTGGTGTCACTGTGCATCCGTTTGCAACTGCCTTATACGTTACAGTTCCAGGATATAGGTCAGAGCCGCGATATAGTTTGGCATGGGTAACGACATCACCTGTGAGTTTCTTACCATTCTCATCATACAAAATAGAATCGTTTTCATTATCCAAATCCAATCTGAGAGAGCTTTCACCACTTGTTACCAGTGGGAGTGTTTCGGAATCGATAACTCTTTGAATGTTATCATAAAGCTTCACCAATACATCGCCATTATTCCATGCTGAAGATGGGATTTTTCCATCTAACGCAACACTTGTTTCACTGCCTCCATTTGGAACATACACAATGTGGAAACCTTCTGGAAGCGAAGTCAGCCTTGTACGTGAGCTAAACTGTGAAGTCTCATAAACACCAACCGTGATGCCATTTGCTGAATACTCATTGGTATCGGCATTTTTAGACATAGCACTTGCACTGAATGAAAGTTCATGCTTCACGGTTCCGACAAGACGGGTAACATTCATGACAGTACGATATGTAGCACCATCATATACGCATGATACGATAACATGACCATTAGTAGCCGTAACATCAGTAACAGTCAAGATGCGTCCTGAAATTGTGGCCGTACAGTTACTAACTTCGATCTGGAGGCTTAGATTTCCAGTGTACTCTACGCCATCTATATATAAGATCGCTTCAGAAACGACACTTCCAGATACCTTGCGACCCAATTCATCATATAGAATCGTATCGTTTTCGTTATCCAAGTCAAGACGGACAACACCCTTCGCAGGAGCGATTTCAAGATTCCAGTTTGCAGAGTCAACTGTTTTTCCATCAACCAACAAATAGCCACCGTCCTTGTCTTTCAAATAGCAGTTTTCGTGGTCTTTGAGAATACCCATTGGGGCTGTTGTAATGCCATCGTTCAAACAACGATACATAGCACCAGCAAAAATCACTATGTCACCGCTATTGTATGTATTTCCAGGAGTCCAATGTCCGCGTCCATTCATGCTTTCACCGTCAACACCGGCAAACAGGATTGGAACTGTTTCAGAATCAAGAACAGAATTATTGTTATCTTTTAGAACAATTTCAATTCCAGTGTTTCCGAAACTGCCCTTTGGAATCTCATAACCAGGCGTAATAGAAGTTGCTCCACTACCGTTATTGTATGTGAGAGAATATCCAGTGGGCAAATCATCAGTGTTAAGCTTTGTTCTTGATCTGTTCTGGGAAGTGCGATAAACATCAACCTTCAAAGTTTGAGTAGTCCAAACATTTGTATTGGGATTAAAACCAATTGACGAATCACTGGGCACAACCTCATATTTGTCAACGCCAACCAATTTCTTAAGGCTGAAAATAGCACCATACTGGGCATTACCGTATGTAGCGATAACCTTAATCTGGGCAGTATCGGCTTTTAGTTTCTTAGCTGTAACAGTATTGCCGCTCAATTCATATTCAACCTTTGTAAAATCAGCTTCCACACTCCACGAAACGTTTTGTGTGATTGCGTGATCACCCATATAGAGCTGAGCATGAGCAACGGCAAAACCAGAAATCAATTCTCCAGCACCATTGTACAGCATTGAATCGTTTTCGTTATCAAGGTCAACTCTAAAGTTGTCCTTACCACTGCTTACAATAGGTACTGTTTCCAGATCGACAATATTATTAATACTATCTTTCAGGATTATTTCAATCTCAACAGCATTGCTAAGAATATCCTCAGAAATGACAACACCAGGGTTGATGTTTGTTATAGTTTCCCCCTTACGATAAGAAAGAGTCATGCCAGTCCCTTCAAGGTCATTTGAAGACAACTTGGTGCGATTTCCATTCTGGGCGGTCTTATAGACATCAACTGTGATGCTGTTTGGAGTCAAAACACCAGTATTCGAATTCTTTGAAATTGACTTTGTGCTGACAGAAACTTCGTACTTATCGGTGCCTTCCAGTCTTGTAACGGACATTCTGGCCCGATAAAGAGTGCCATCATACGTTACGCCAACATCAACATGACCACCTGTACGTGATTCGACATCGGTAATGGTAATCGTGTTGTTGGTGACACTACCAGTACATCCTACCCAACCATCACCAACAACTTGTAAATTGACATTACCGGCATACTCATTACCATTTATATAAAGAGTCGCATGAGATACTGGACTATCGCTAATTTTGTGGCCTGCGCCATCATAGAGAATTGAATCGTTCTCATTGTCAAGGTCAAGACGAACAGTATCTGCATGAGCGGGAATGTCAAGAACCCAGTATGTGCTATTCGGAACCTGAGGCATGGCGATAATATACATGCCGTTCTGGTCAGTGATAAAATGCTGTCCGTTATTGGTCAAGCACTGGAGTGGAGGAATTCCTTCACATGCTACCAAACAACGATACATTCCACCAGCAAAGCTGACGTATGATCCAATCGGATATTCTGTGTATGAATTCCAATGACCCATTGCAACAATGCTGGTTCCGTCCTTACCATCTTTACCGTCCTTGCCATCTTTGCCGTCTTTACCATCTTTGCCATCACGACCATCTTGGCCATTTGTTCCATCAACAATTGCAGGAATAGTTTCTGAATCAATGACAATATCGCCTTGCTTCAATGTGACAATAATTCCAGATGTCTTGAACTCAGCTACGGGGATAGAGCCACCAGGAGCTATGTTTTTAGTGGTAGATCCTATTGTATATGTCAGAGTAAATCCTTCCGACAGATCGTTTGGCCCAAGTTTTGTTCTGGTTCTGTTCTGGGATGTCTTGTAAATATCGATTTTAACACTTCCAGTAACCCATTGCGAATTATTGGGATTATACTTGATGGCAGTCTCGTTGCTAATAATGTCGTATTTATCAACACCTTTTAGCTTCTTTACGGTAAATTTAGCTTCATAGTCATTGTTGCCATAATGAGCATTTATGACAACAGAACCGGCATCACCAGTGACATTTGTAACGATAACCTGAGAACCATTTATGGTGGCTGCAACATTAATCTTGTTCTTAATAGTCCAAGTGGCTTCTTCCGTAATATCAGTCAGTCCATAATAAAGGTGTCCGTTTGTAATGGCACTGCCAGAAATGAGCTGGTCATCACCATTATAAAGCATGGAATCATTCTCGTTGTCAAGGTCGATCATTATGACGCTTTCGCCATCCATAAGAACGCCTGTACTCTGCGAATCCAGAATCTTGCCATCGCTCTTTGCAATGACAAAATGAATGAATGACTCCAATGTGCTTGGTGGTGTAAGCTCGCCACTTGATAACGTTCCTGTAGCAGCGGCAATGGTCTTGATAACCTTATCGTAACCATAATAAATCGTTATTCCCTCTTGTGACTGTGCCTGTTCTGGTGTCAGTGTATCATTTTTGACAACATCGTTATCAACGTATGACTTACGGACAGATGCGCCAACAGTTGCGGGAGCGAATGTGCCGTCGTTATCCTTTTTGAGGATATTTACACTTGGGATCACATTATAGACAACTGGTGATTTTCCATCGGCACCAGGGCGAACTTTGTCAACATGGATATTGGCAACGCGAGTTTCAGAGCCGTCGGCACTTACAAGAGTCACAACTATTATATTGTTATCTTTAGCTGAATTCTTGAATCCAGTTACAGTCAGAACAGCCTCGGTGTTATTGGCACCGCCAAACAATAATGAGAAATTCAAATCGCTGTTTTCTGCCTTACTGTTCTGGGTATCCAACGACACAGCATTTGGACCGACATACAGCCTACCAGTTGATGAATAACTCTGTCCTGCAATGGCATTACCATCAGAATTGCAAAGGAAATGGATATTGGTATCATCAAACCAAGCTGTCATAGTGTCATGGCCGTCCTCACCATTCTTACCATCAGAAACCCTTGGTATGTATTCCTTGTCTTTGACATTTCCTTCTGAGTCTTTCAAGAACACATCAAGCCCAGTTTCACTGAAATAATCCTTGGTACGGATTCTCATTCCATTATATCCGACTGTTTCTGCGCATTGTATATAACCAAGTCCAGATTCCTCAGTCAATGTTATGTATTCGCCATTTTTAATGACGTATGCGTATATCTCCAGATATTCTGGGAAGTATGAATTGTTCTGCGGATTAAAATGAACTGTGCCGTATTCTGGTTCTACGACATACTTGTCTTGGCCATACAGCTTAACACAAGTGAATGTGCGAAGATAAAATACGCCTTTGTATGTAGCCTTGATGATAACCTGAGCACGGTCAGCTGTCATGCTGGTGATTCGGTAATTGCCTTCCTGATCCCAGTCAACATGACAACCAACAACTCGCTCTGTACCCCATTCAACGCCATCGTCATGATAGAGCTGACGTGTTCCAAAGAAGAACTGGGCGGTTGTAGTCGGCAAATCTTCCAGCGGGTTACCAGCTTGGTCAGTAATAACGGAATCTGTGTCATTTGTAAGATTGATGAAAACTGGTGTGTCTCCGTCTTGTCCGTCTCGGCCATCCTTACCGTCTTCACCGTCAATACCGTCACGCCCATCCCTAACATAATACATCCAATTGATAGTGTCCTCTTCATCACCACAAAGGATATACATGTCGTTCTCATCTTTGAGGTATTTACCGTCACCACCATCTTTCAAAATAGCGTGAGGTGGCTTATTGGTATTGTCAACAATACAGCTGTAAAGGACTTCTCCCAAACGGACAATATCACCAACAACATAGCTTTCTTCAGAATCCCAGTGACCCTTGATAGTCAAATCCTTACCATCACGGCCATCCTGACCGTCGCGGCCATCTGTAACCAAAGGAACATCCTCGGTATCTTGAATACGCCCATCATTGTCTATCAATGTAAAGACAAGATGCCTGTCAGTAAATGTATCGTTCTGTATAATGACAGTGACTGGCGAATATTGCGGGGCCTGTTGTCCTGCATATACGATCTTAGCTATATTGAGAGCACTCGTACATTCAACCGGGTCTTCGCCAAAACGCTTGCAGAAGGCCCTAACAGTAATGCTATTTGGGTTGTAATTGCCCAGTTTGTCACGGACAATCGTATTAACACTGGTCTGTAAATAATATTTTTCCTGACCAAACAGTTTTCTGAATGTGAATGTCTTAATATATGAGTGACCCTGGAAAGAGCCGATAATAGTAACAACAGCCACATCAGCGGTCATATTTGATGTTGTGACAACACCATTTTCGTCAATGATGGCATCACAACCATTTCCACTACAATTCCAACTGATCTGTTCATTAGGAACCTTTGTCAACTGATAATACAATTCAGCCGTAGTAGTCGGATATTCCTCATTTTCTGCAATGTTTCCATCCGAATCTGTACAAATGGCATCGGTGTCATTCGTTAGATTTATAGTAACCGAACCAACACCATTGATACCGTCTTGAACCAATGGTATCTCTTCCATGTCACCAAGTTTGGGTTCAGAAGAGTTGTCAAATAACTCAAATTTCAATCTGCCATTTGTGAATGCAGACATCGAATTTGTGTTAACCGACATCCCAGAATAATAAGTCTGGTTATTGAATTTGATAAATCCAAGATTACTTGTCGAAGTGATTTCTTTACGTTCACCATTTTTGATACAGTAAGCACGTACAACAAGTACCTGAGGTTCAAACAGTCCTTGGCCGTCATTTGCGTTCGGATCAAACTTAATTACATCGGCAGACGGTTCCAGTATATACTTGTTAGCACCAAACAGTTTACTGAACGTAAAGAGTTTGGTGTATGTATAATTATTATATGTTGCGCTGATAGTGACAACGGCCTTGTCTTTGGTCATGTTCGATGTCACAACAGTTCCGCTCTCAGGAGCAATCGTGGCAGAACACCCATCAGCAGAAACACCCCATGTAATACCAGATGTAATCTGAACACTGCCTCGATACAATTGTGCCTTGGTGGTTGGATACACGGTGCCTGGAGCTATCACACCATTAATATCGGTAATGATGGAGTCAGAGTCATTGGTCAGGTTAATATAGATTGCATCTTCACCCTGAACAGCCTCTTCTAAATCAATGAGTAAATCCCAATCATCGCTGATATTCTTTGAATTGGTGTCTGCAAAGATATAGAATCCTTCTTTTGTTTTTGCATACTTGTTTATACCAGATTCCGTAAACATCAGCAGTCCTCTTGGTGGATTGGATGTCTGCTTATTGCTCAGATACAAAATACCGCCAAGATTCACGATAGACTGCGCTGGATACGGTGTTTTTGAGGATTCCCAGTGTCCCATTGACTGAATAGTCTGGGCATATACAACAGCCAACCAATTCGGATTATCAAGACTTGGCTCACTTCCAATCACGCCATGATGAACGCCATGCTCGTCTATATCGTCCTCTTTGACAAGGAGCCATAGCGATCCGTTCCAATATACACGATCTTTATAGAAATATTCGGTATTCGGGTCCCATTCACCCTGGTCGTAGTAATCAATAATATCTCGTCCATGAGAATCCACCTGTCTCAATATACCCGTGTGCATAATATCACCATCAATATAAAAGAGATATGTAGATGCTTCACGGGCTCTTGGATTCGGATGATCCTGCGTGTCAAAGTTTGCAAGAATAGAAAGGTCTCCGAATTGCATACCGATATTCTCAAACGAGAATTCCCAGGTATTCTGGCCACGCAACATACGGGTATATGCAGGAGTCATATATGTGGCGTTCTGGCGATCAGTCTTCGTGAAGTTGCCGTATGCCACAAAGGTCATGAATTCCTGCGGATGCAACTGCTTATTCCAACGGGTGCTGACTGGGCGCAATGCATAAGTGAATACTTTCTTATAGTATTTCACGTTATCCACTTCAGTTATGTCTGTAACACTGGTGACACGGAAATAAGATGTACAGAATCCAGCAAAAGTCCTGTTACCAAATCCGTCATCCGTTGTTTCGGTTTCATTGACACTGGCATTATTGTAATCATGGAAGATACCCATACAGATGTCATCCACCTGGATATTTCCAACTTCTCCTTCTTCGAGTTTCAGAGTAATGGTTCCAGTAAGGCCATCATCATTGACAACAACAGACTCGATGATGCCACCACCAGGTGCTCTCCAAGAGTCACCAGCCAAAACTTCTACTCGATTATATCTTAATTCAGGAACTTCCAAGAATCTCCTGATGATAAGGCTTTCGAATTCACCATTACCGAATTCATCAATCTTGGCACCAATGCCAGTAATACCTGTTTGGTAAAGACCAATTTGCAGGCCCTTCATCAGATATGCGACACCGTTTGATTTTAATCCGGCCAAGAAAGTAATCATTCCAAGAGCTTCATCATCGAATATCTTGGAAAGGTATGCGTCTGAGCCATGATCTCTGAAAAGGCCCTGCATACTTTCAGCAGTCAGATAACCCTCCAGTGCATCCCTCAAATGGGAAATATCAATCTGGAAATCAGAATCTGCGCTCAGCAAAGTCCAAAGATTAGTTGCCGTCAAAAGTGCCCCATCACCACCGGCTCCCTGAACAGCTTCTGCTACAAGAAGGGCAGCAAGTGTCTTAAATGGGACTCTGTATTTTTTCTCATTTGCTTCATCAAACAAGAAAATCCCATCATTTTGACCAATAACACCACCAGACTGCTCACCGGCAATAGCATCACCAATTGTATTTGCGACATCACTGACACCCTTTTGCATTTTCTCATAAAGGGATTGTCCTGTCTCAGTAAACTTCGGATTTTCCACACTGGATCCGCTCATCACATAATTATGATGAACATCTGCACTTATAAGGGTGTTAAGGGCACTCTCCAGAATGCTCTTCATCAACGAGTCCTTTGTCGAACCCTTCTTGAATTCTTCTGCTGCCATTATTTTGCTATTTTTACTTTCTTCGACATTATGTTTGGTAACTCACCTGAAAGGGCTCCGATTTGAGGGCCTGTAGAAAGCGGCTGAGGACCTATTTGTGTGGCCGTCATAGCAGTTGCAAGATAATTGAATAGTTTACTGAGTAGTTTTTGCAATTCAGTGAAGAGAACAGCATTGTCATCAGTCGCTCCAACTATCACATTTCCACCGCTGTCAACCGTAATCTGGGCACTGTCAGAACCACCGATTTTAGTGGACTGCCCTTTACTATCAATAGTTATGGTCGTTCCATTGGCGTTTATGTCAATTTTTCCTGACCCATCCATTTCAATAGTCAAGTTATCACCAATCTGGAGTGTCCGCTTGTTGTTTTCTGTAGTAAGAGTTGTTTTTTCTCCGATTTTCTCTACGACCTTATCTTTGGTCACCTTTCTTGAAACCGTGCCATCTTGTGCCTTTGTCTCATCATCGCCTTCTTTATCGTGTTCGGTAACAATATCCGTGATAGAATCCTTATCGTAGTAAGTATGTGATGAGCTTCCAGTTTTTTCGAGATTGTCAAAATCCTTATCGTCATCCTGATCTTCAACGAACTCTTCTGTTTCAGTAACGCCTATACTGGCCCTCTGATGTGAATTCATCTGAATTACATCAACATGAGAAAATGAAATTACATATTCTTCCTGGGATGTCGGGTCTTGAACAATAACAACTTCAGAATACAATTGAGGCACCAAAAGTACACCAGATTTATTGTTTTGAATAGCTGAGATCCTGACATGTTCATGAAGTCCAACGTCTGCACTTTCATCATCATAGTTCTTGTTGAATTCTTGAACATCAATGGTGCCCTCCCATTCATCGCCTTCCGGATAGACGTTACACACATATCCGACAATCCTTCCTGAATACAGTGGATTGCCATGCTTGTCAAGAAGCCTCTTACCAGCAATGTTTTGTATGCCTTCAGCAATTTTCCTTGCCTCCCCTAAAAATTCTCCTTCAAACATTATTTGATGATTTTTACGTTTTCGAAAATCTTGATTCTATAAGGCATGGTTATTTCTTGTCTGTAGCCATGCACACCAAATTTCGTATTGACTTCTTCGACAACATAGAATCCTTGTCGAGCTGGTTGCATATAGTCAACAAATGCAATAATGGTTGTGGGAACAATGTCACGTCCACCAAATATAGTAAGCTTTCCAGACACTCCACTGGGATTGAAATTCTCGTAATATTCAATGGCCTCGCGTTTCAATTCGTCTTTTGACAAACCCCATTTCTTTGCCATATATGGGTATCTGGAATAATTCTTCAGATCCGCAACTTTATTTTGAACGGGTTCTTTAGAGCCTTTCTTGCGCTTCCCCTTTCGATTACTCGTCCAATCCTTATCATTGATGAACTGATATTTTTCAACACTGTTATTTTGTGGTGACCATTCAGGATTTAATCTGAGAGAGAATTTGCAATGGTAGTTCTGACCGTTCTCCACCTTCCAGCCCTCAGCATCAATAATGACAAATTTTTTGTCAACTTCCATGATTGACAAATTATCATCCGCAATATCCCAGTCAGAATAAATCACAGGAATACCACTTCCGTCTGGATGGTACATAATTGAATCAGCGGTATCTGTTGCAGTCGTACTCATGTATGTCCTGCCAATTGAGAGCCTGAAGATTCCATCATCACAGCGACGCATAAAACACACAAGACCACTTTTAGACCATTCATTAAGAACATCCGCAACGGTGATATGGTGAGTAACATTAACCACACCGACATTGATGTCTTGCTGTTTTACATCTGGATGCAGTTCGATACCAGTTCCTTTGAGCCAATTATATTTCCCGCCTTCATCAAAGAAATCCATGACTTTGCGATTTCCCTTAGAAAGAATATCTTCACAACTAACTGTGCGAAATACATAAGCCAAATCTTCACACCTTAATTCAATTGGTGATTGTGGAGATATACCAGTAATATAACCAGAAAACACAAGATTCAGACACTTGTGGTTTTCATACTCATCTATTTTTTCAGCAACAATGGGATCTTGTGTATATCCACAACGGATTTCTATACGGTCACCATTTGAGAACATACTTGGAGAAACAGGTGCGCCACTTTCTGTTGTGGTTGTCAGAAGCAGCCCCATTTCATTTACATGGTCTGGCTCATATAATGAGGTATCTCCAACTTTATTTGAATCCGAACTCTTGTCGTTATCAACAGTTGCATCTGGGCTCTCGGAATTCATGTCAGTCGCAATCTGATTATCTTGCCCCTCAGTGTTTCTGTTAATAGAAGCACTTGTAATGACCTTTTTGATGATAGAGCCTCTTGGTATAACTATAGATGCCGTACTTATCACGTTTTTATATGAGCTGTTGACTACCAGGGACTCAACTTCATGGAGAACCATTTTGCATTCTCCTTTGGCTGGTGCTGGCTGGATTCCCTTTTCTGCTGGGTTCCAGATCTTAATCTGGCACACAAGAATGTCTGGTGCCTGGTCAACATACTTCTGAGCATCATCACCTTCAAGAAAACGTTCTTTTCCGGTGTGACGCATACCGATACCCATCTTCGGGGTTTCGTACCCGTTTATGATCCCCTGGGCAGTTTCAACTCCTTTGTCGTTTGCCATTACATCAATCCAATTAAACTATTAATACCCTGATCAGCTGCTTTGTTTATAGTGTCAAGAGCACCATTCTGCAAACCTTCCAATTTCTTTTGAACAAGCTGTGCCCACATGCTGCGCTCTTTCTTTTCAGCCTCCTGAATACTGTAGTCGATGATATTAATGGTGTCTGCTTCTATCTTAGTTTCTTTGTCAGGCATTACACCAACAGCAGAGAATGTGTAGTCCTGAGTGTTGTCCGCAAATCCCTGACGAGGATTAAGCGACCATCCTGTGATAATGAACTTGTCAATACCAAGAATATCAAGAATATAATGGTTACAGTAGACGATGCCCTTGTAATCCATAATTTTCTTGAATTTCTCAACTTCAGCTTCAGGATAGACACCAGGAACACCAGAAACCATTTTGCCACTTACAGAGAATTTGACATCACCATTGCCAATAATTTCCTTTCGAGTATAATCGCGGCCCTGAACTGGTGTCAACAAAACATTCTTATCCGAATTAATTTGGGGAATAGCTACGGGATCAAACCACACCAGCATATCAGTTGTTGCCGGAATGTTGACGGATTGGCTTTCTTGTGACTTCACGCCTATTGCGCCGACACCCATTTGCTTTCCACCACGCATTCTTTTGTTCATCTTATAACTGATGGGGTCCTGCAATTTGATACCCATGACAAATGCTTCTGGGCAATATTCGCCATAATTATTGACTGCTGGTATAAAATCCTGACCACCGCCATCACGATTCACCTGAAGCATCCCATAATGTTTTTCTCTGACTTTGTTCGCATAATCCTCAATAAGAACAGTCCATGCAGAACCCTCAGCACCCTGCGTTTTGCCTTTAAGGAACTTCTTCAATTCCTTCATAGCGTATTCTTTTGCATACTGGGCAGCAGCTCTCAGAATAGGTGCTGTATGAGTCAATATAAAATTGGCACCAGGCTGATAGTTATAGTAATATTCAATATGCTGGCCGGTACGCATTCCAGTGACACCAAGAACACCTTGCAGCCAGTTATTACCCATGCTCATAGCACTGGTAGCAACTCCATTTGAGACATTGTATCCAAGATTTCCGAAAAAATTCATATTTTTAATTTTTGATTATACTTGACTTCCATTACCGGCATCTGGCATTGCGCCAATTTGTGTCTGTGCTGTTGCAACAGCCTGAGTGACTGCATGAATCACTCTCGGCATAATCTGGTTGGCAACTTCCTTCTCGTCGGCAGTTAAGAATTCATTTTTGTCGAAATTGCACAGATTCGCAATATTAAAGACAATCTGTGTAGGACGTGCTGTTGGACGCTGATACTGATTCTTGTATCCAGATTGATCTATCTGATATGGGTTCGTGCTTCTATTATTGCCACCGTTATTGTTGGTCAATGGATTTGTCTTTCCATTGTTTCCACCATTGCCTTTATTGGTGTCTTCGAAGTTAAGGCCCATGCGTTTTCTATACCATGAAACAACAGCGTCGATGTCTTTCTTTTGCTTTGACTTGCTGCCATTGGTAAGGCTAAACTTAGCTGGGTCAATACCATTTTCAAGAGCATACGCCTGACCCTTTTCCTTAAGCCATTGCGACTGTTCCTTAGATAGTTTTGAGCCAACACTGAAGCCACCCATATTTGCGCCCAGACTATCAATTGTAACACCTTCTGGAAGGTCACCATTTGCAGCGGCAAGTTTAGCTGCCTGTAACGACAACAACAAGAACGAACCTACTGTATCACTGACTTTTAATTTGAACGCCTGGATTTTGGCAAGGTATTCTTGGAAGCTCAATTGGCCATCATGAATCTGGAGATTCAACTGAACCATTTGGTCTTCCATATTGATACCGGTAAATGTGATACCGCCTACAGACCTCTGTAACCAATAAACACGCTTCGCAACCTCATTATCGGCGAGTTGGTCAAGCTGTTCAATAGCCAGATATTTCTGCATAACTGGATTGTCCTCACCATTCAGCATATCGGTGAGGTTTTCAACAATGGCGTATTTGAATTCAAAACTGTTATAACGTCTGGCGGCAGACATGTTACCAATTTGCTCACCAGTCATGTTTCTGATGCTCTCATTGTTGCTTCCAGGGCGATACGCATCAATAATTTTCATGGCACTGGTTCTGGCGTTCTTAAACGCTTCGATACGCTTGTCTTTGTCCTCAATAGAAGCGGCCCTACCAAACAATTTCAAGATTCTGTCTCTTGCACCAGTATAGTCTGATGAATTGACAGCATCCATTGTCATTGCGTACCTTGCTGCTATTGCCTGGGCGTTCTTGGTGCTATTTGTGATATATCCCACCTTACCCATGTTTTGCGGAACGCCAAAGCCTGCGTCTCTTCTGAAATTCTCAAATGAATACGAACCACCAGTTGCGGGAGCAACAAATTGATCATATATTGATTTGACATACTCTAACGGAGCATGTTTCATCATGTCGGCATCAAATAATTGGGAATAGCCCCTGGTATGACGGAACATTGGATTACTAATCCATTTTCTTCCGACAACAGGCTTACCCTTTTCGTTCATAATCTGGCCGACATTTACGATAGAACCTGTTTTTGTTCCAAGTTCCAGCATATTGTCAGTCAAAGTATTGTTGATAATACCACTTGCATTATCCCTTATGCTCTGTGTTTCTTTGGCCTTTTCATTGAATTTCTTAACAGCATTGTCCTTATCCTTAATATCTTTGTAAATAAGTCCAACTGTTGTGGCAATTCCCAATATAGCGAGACCAACTGGACTTGCAACAGCTCCGGCAATACCACCAATTGCAGTTCCAAGTCCAGTCATGGCACCACCAGCCATAGAACCTATAGCACCAAACGAACCGGCAGCTTTAGCGGCGGCAAAAGCACCTCTTAGACCAACTGCGCCACTTGCTGCACCAGCAACTGCATTTCCAGCTCCAATGGCACCAAGGGCAAGACCTGTATTCCTGAGAACACGATACAAGCCGATGAATGGATTTAACAACAAACCGATTTGGTTAAGTGCAAATTGCATTACCATCATGGCCTTAACAGCCCCAGGGAACGTATTATAGATGTCAAGCCAAATCTTTGCGACAGTACCAAATGCGCTACCCATCGTCTTAACAAGCTCCATGATGTTATTGAGGTTTTCAGCTGCTTCTGGAGTCTTCAGATAATCTCTTATACTGATCAGCATCTCTTTCAATGAACCCTGGAACTTCTCAAACATCTGGACGTTATCCTCAGTAAATGCAGAGGTTACCTGAGCCCAAAGACCGGCAACTGTATTTTGCTTCTCCAAAGAAAGGCGTTCTGATATTCCACTGTCAAGACCAAGTTTCATGTCATCCCTCGTAGCCTTTACTTTTTCCAAGTTGCGGATGATCTGAGTAACACCAGCCATTGATGTTACACGGAACATATTGGATACCAACTTAACAAGGTTCTTGTCATCGGAATGCTCAGACAAATCACTAAGGACATCCACAATATTACGAACACTGCCATCTTTGTTGAAACGCTGGATACCCATAGCATCCCAGAGCTTCTTCTGCTTCTTGTTTGGATTGATGACGTTCTGGAGTGCCATACGAAGTGTAGTACCAGCCATTGAAGACTGGATACCGGCATTACCCATAACACCAATCATAGCAAGCGTTTCCTCAATACCAAGACCAGCAGCACTGGCGATAGGAGCCGCATACTGCATAGCCTCGGCTGTCATCATCATGTCGGTATTGAACCGCGTAAATGTTGTTGTGAGGTTATCAGCAAGCTTTCTCATTTGCTTGGGATCCTTCCCAAGTCCAAATGCTGTCTGGATATTCGTGATCTTGTCAGCCGTAGTCTGAAGGTCATTGTCACCAATCAGGGCCACATCTGCAATAGGGCGAATCGAATTGTTGATCTGGTCAACGGAGAGACCAGCCATAGCCATGAATCTGGCAGCACCGGCAACTTCAGGAGCCGTAAATTTGGTATCCATACCGACTCTACGGATATTCTTTTCCATAGCACGGAAGTTGGCTGGCGTGTACCCTGTAAGTTTTTGGTTGGATTCCAGAATTGCCTTTACAGAAGCCATTGTGTTTTGGTACTCAACAGCCTGCCTCATGGCATCACCGATAAGACCAAATGCAGCACCGATACCCATCATACCAACCATACCCTTCGCCATACCGACGAAAGCTGGTGTCTGTACTCCGAATGAGGTGTTACCCACTAATGGATATGTGGAGAATCCGCGTCCACGTCCATAAGTACGCTGACCGACGGGCCCCTTTCTTCCAGTTGAAGGCTGTGTTGTTGTGCCACCGACACCTCCACCTGGCGGCTGTACAGTAGTTCCACCTCCATTTCTACCGGTCCGATAACGTGAACCGGCAGTGGCGTTCAAATTAATGGTCTGATTGCGGAATTTCTGGATATGCGCGATAAACTCATCAAACTTAGCTCTGGCTTGTTTGAGGTCTACCTTTATTTTTACTGGAGGTATCTTTGTTTTGAATGCTTCCAGATTCTTTGCTTTTGTAGCCTTGTCACCAAGAGTAGGCACAAGAGTAACTGGGACAGTGAGCTTCATTTTGCTCAATTTGCCCTTCAGGTCCGCTGTGTTATAGACAAGTTTAGCTGGTATCTCAACAGCTTCATTTTTGCCTATTTTCTTTGCTTTTGGTGCTTTCTTTGTCGGTGTAGTTGCAACAGTCGAAAGTGTAGTCTGGAGATCCTTGACACCTTTGTTAATGTCATCCAAATACCCCTTGAATCCTTTGGCAGCTCCAGCACCACGAACGCGGACGCTGATATTTGCCATTGACTGCAACTTTGTAAACTGCTCCTGAAGAGTATTTAACTTTGAAACGGCATCCTCAATATTTAGAGTGGCTGTATATGTAATTACTTTTGGCTTGCCTTTTTGTTCTGCGATGAGCTTACTCATCGAACGAACCATCTTGCGAGTTGATGCAACTTTTTTATCCATCTCCTCAGAAGACATGAGAAGAGGATTGCCAGTAATAGCACCTACAGTTGAAGCTGTTGTTGTGGTAGTGCCGTTCTTTGCCCTATAGTCTTCGTAAGCTTTCTTGGCAGCAGCTTGTCTTGCAATTCGTTTTTTAAGTTCTTCGTCAAAGTTACTGAAGATTTTTTCAAGACGCTGGCCGGAAACACCCATCCAACTTTTGTCGTTGCCAATCTTGGCAATCATCTTCTGCTCATCTTCAGTAAATGATTTTAAAGCAGCCTTACTCCACTTAGCCTTATCACCCTTGCCGACTTTAGCATTTCCAAGACGCTGCATAAAGCTACTAAGAGTATTGAAGGACTGTTGACTTTCCTTCATTTCCCTTGCAAGACCGCGAAGTTCCTGACTGGTTCCCTTAGCCTCACCACGAATACGCTTCATGGCTTGTTCACTTCTGAAACCACTTGTCGCCAATCCATTGATGGCCTTATTCATGGCATTCATGTCACCAGCAAACATTGAGCTGATGACCTTATGGGCACCATTAAATGTTGAAATCAACTGTCCTTGGAAAGCCTGCATCTGGGCAATAGGACCAGACATATCCAATTGCTTACCAAGGTTTTTGCCAAGATTCTTTGCCGATTTAAGAATTCGGTCAGCTGCTACGCTTGACTGTCTTAGACCAGCACCATATTTGGCCTGGAACTCTTCCATCATTCCAGTCAGACCACTCAGGTTCTGAACTGCATTCTGGACGTTCGCTTGTACAAGA